>Ga0209100_1000916_pt1 | contig 22404 bp, 19 predicted proteins | sample lystaG_FD_185480 | JGI IMG/M metagenome (GOLD analysis project Ga0209100, IMG submission 185480) | Glacier valley bacterial and archeal communities from Borup Fiord, Nunavut, Canada, to study Microbial Dark Matter (Phase II) -... | ecosystem: Environmental > Aquatic > Freshwater > Ice > Glacier ...
GCGGCGACGTTCTACTGCACAGGTGCTGCGTTTATACGCTTGCCACAAGACATCCGCTGTGTCTTGAAGCTTCAGTTGCAAGGGCTGACTCATCCCTCTACTTTACCAAATTTATCGGGATCCGTATGACTTACCGCGCGAGTTGTCCCACCGGAACGGTACGGCTGAGCCTGCAACTCGCGCCCAGAAGTGCGGTCCGGGTGTGGCGCGCCGAAAACGTGACCCCGCGCATTTACACCCTGCGGCTTTACCGGGTGATGGCAGGTGGCCGACTACAAGCGACCCGTCAGGTTCGTAGCACCACGGTGCTCGAGCGCACCCCGGTGCTGAGTACCGTGGCCTTTAAATTGGGCTGACCTCGAGCCATCCAATCACAGCCAGATGACCTCGACCTCATCACCCGTCTCAACCTTTTGCCCTGGTTGCACCACGACCAGGGCGTTGTTTTCGACCATCGAGCGCAACACACTCGAGCGCTGGTCTACAAAATCGCTCACCACTGGGTGGCCGTTCTCGAACTCGAGCCGCGCCCGCCAGTAAGCGCGTTTGTTGGGCACGCTGCCAAAGGCGGTGCTGGCCGTGGCCTTGAGAATACGGTGTGGTGCGTCGGGGCGCTCGAGCAGCTTATAAAGTGCGCTCCTCACGATGATTTCGAACACCACTAGGCTCGAGACCGGGTTTCCCGGCAGGCCGAACACGGGCAGATCGTTCCAGCGGCCCAGCATGGCGGGTCCTCCGGGGCGCAGCGCTATCTTCCAAAATTTGACTTCACCGTGTTCGATGAGCAGGTCGCGCACTAAATCAAACTTGCCCATGCTCACCCCGCCGCTGGTGAGCAGTAAATCCACGTTTCCGGCGCTCGAGAGGGCCAGTTCCAGCGCCTCACGGGTATCCACACTGCGCGGCAAAACCACCGCTTCATGGCCCAGAGAGCGGATTTTGGCCTCGAGTCCGTAGCGGTTGGAGTTGTAAACCCCACCCGGTGGCAAAGGTTCGCCCGGTTCGTAGATTTCGTCGCCGGTGCTGAGCAGCGCAATGCATAGCGGACGAAACACCTCCACACGGGCGTGTCCCATCGCCGCACACAGCGCCAGCGCAGACGAACTCAGACGGGTTCCCCGAGTCAGTCCCACCTGACCGCGCTCGAAGTCCGACCCCCTGGCGCGGATATCGGACGCTCGAGCACCCTGAAACACCTTGACCGTCGTCCCAGAGTTTCCTTCTACGAACTCGAGCACCTCCACTGGAACAATCCCGTCCGCCCCGTCTGGTACAGGCGCACCGGTGTAAATTCGCACCGCTTGACCCTCCCTCAGCCTTCCCGAAAAAACCCGACCCGCCTGCACTTCTCCAATCACCTCGAGAGTAACGGGGTTCTGGCTCGAGGCCCCCAGCGTGTCCGCTACCCGGCAGGCGATGCCGTCGAGGGCGCTGTCGCTCAGACTGGGGTGGTCTACCAGGGCGTGCAGGTCTCGAGCCAGAATCAGACCGTGAGCCTCGGATAGAGCGACCTCTCGAGGGTTCGGCTGGCGCATTTCGCGCTCGAGGGCAGTTATGGCGTACTCCACGGAGACGTTCATAGGGAAGGAGGACATGCTCCCCATGTTAGTGCAAGGGGTTTTGAGTTTGCCGTTTGCACACTCGAGCCTGTCCATCTCATCTCGCGCCTCTATAATTCAGCCGTGCTTTTTCGACAGGTCATTTTGCCCCGCTATCTGGTCCGGGAGGTTTGGCCGCTGTTTGTGGCGGGCCTGCTGCTGTTCGTGCTGCTGCTGTGTCTGGATGTTTTGTCCACCGCAGCAGGCGCTTCGCTTAAAAACCAAACCTCGCTCGAGACCCTGGTTCAGTATCTGCTTTCATACCTGCCGCAGGTGATTCATAAAGCCCTGCCGCTGGCCATTCCCTTCGCGGTCCTGATTGCGCTGGGGCGGCTGGTCAAGGACAGTGAACTCAAGGTGGCTTACGGAGCTGGAGTGCGTCCGCTGGCGCTGCTTTACCCACTGAGCGCCTTTGGGCTATTTATCAGCGCGGTGGCTTTTGTCAACAACGCCTTCGTGCAGCCCGCCGCCGAGACGCTGTTTAAGCAGGCGCAGTACCGGGTGTTTTACAACTCCGAGTTGCCCCGTTACCAGAACCTCTACATCAAGACCGATGCGGTCACAGGGGCACTGTTCTACGCGGGCCGCGTGACCAAGAATGCCGATGGAAAAAGTGCTTTACTCAACGGGGTGATGGTCAAGCAAAAAGACCACACCTACACCGCTCAAACCGGAATCTGGGACCTCGAGAAGAAGACCTGGCGGCTCGAGGACGCCACCGAATACCAGGCTCCCGAACCCGACCCGCGTCAGGTGGGTGCGGTGAGCTTTGCCTACACCGCGCCGCCGCCCACCGATTTGGTGCCGGAAACCCTGAGCCTGGGCGTGCTGTGGAGCAACCTGCACTCGAGCATCTACAGCGGCGTGCAGCTCAAGCAGGCGTGGTTCGACTTCCATCGCCGCTTTGCCGACGCGCTGAGCGCCCTGTTCTTCGTGTTCGCAGCGGGCGCGCTGGGGCTGCTGCTGCGAAATCAGGCCGGAGCGTTTATCGCGGTGGTGCTGATGATTTTCAGCTTTTACGTGGTCTGGACCGCCATGCCCAGCTTGGTGGGCTTCGAGGCGCTGGCTCCCTGGCTGGCCGCCTGGATGCCCAACATCGTGCTGGCCGCGCTGGGTCTGAGCCTGCTGAGGCGCTTGTGGTGAGTGCTCGAGCGCTCAGGAAACGTGGCGAGGGTAAGGGCCTGGGAGGACGGTTAGACGCGTATATCCTCGAGGAGATTTTGCCGCTGATGCTGGCCAGTCTGGTGGTGGTGGTGCTGCTGTTCGTGCTTTACGCGCTTTACGAGGTGCTGGCCCCCATTCTGGCCAAAGGGGCAAACCCCTTGCTGGTGGCCCGCCTGATGGCTTTTTCGCTGCCCGAAGCCTTTGGACGCGCCCTTCCGCTGGCCATGCTTTTTGCGGTGCTGCTGGGCTTTTCACGGCTCTCGAGCGACGCCGAAATCAAGAGCATCCTGGCCGGAGGTATCAACCCACTGCGCCTTGCGGTGCCCATCATGACCCTGAGCGTTCTGGTGGCCCTGCTGAGCTTCGTCAACAACGAGCTGCTGCTGCCCCGCGCCTCGAGTCAGGCCCAGCAGACCCAGCGCGATATCGTGCTGGACAACCCTCGAGTGTTGGTTCAAGAAAAGGCGGTGTTCACCGACAACCTCAACCGCGCTATTTACGTGGACAAGGTGCTGTCCTCGAGTCGGCTCGAGGGCATTCAAATTGTGCAGATGGCTCCCGGTGAAGCGCCGCGTGAGGTCATCAGCGCCGGGGTGGGCCAGCTCGAGCGGGGCAGCGCCACCATCGTGCTTTTTAACGGCGAACGCGTTACATATAGCGGCGCTCGAGTGGTTAGCATCCAGAGCTTTGAGCAGATTCGCTTGGCGGTGCGCGACCTGCAAGCCTCACTCAACGGGCGCACCACCGGCGCGGGTCAGGCCATGCGAACCCCCACGCCGCAACTGCTCGAGCAGATTCGGCAGAACAAAGCCAACGGCTGGAACACCGCCGACCTCGAGACCGCCCTGAATCGCAAGTTCGCTGAACCGCTGGCGGCGGTGGCCTTCGGGTTTTTCGGGGTGATGCTGGCGCTGTTCACCTTCCGGGCCGGAGCCGGGGTGGGGCTGGTGTGGACCCTGCTACTCACGTTTGCGTATTACGCCACCTGGAGCGTGTTCCGGGTGATGGGTGAGCAGGGGGCGCTGCCGCCCGTCATCGCCGCCTGGACCCCAGATTTGCTGTATGTGGTGGGTGGTGGGGTGCTGTGGGCGCTCTCGAGCCGGCGATGAAGTTGGAAACGGGTAATCCAGGAATGCAGGGAGCGTAAGTTCAGCCTGGAAGGACCCCCCTTCTTGTGAGCGTTACACTCTCACAAATATCCCCCCTACTATCGCAGGGGGGAACTCAAGACCGCTCTACTCGAGCTTTTAAAGTACCCCCCTGCGGGTAGGGGGGTCTTGCGTGACTACGCAAGGGGGGGTCCTTCCCGTCCACTCGAGATAAACCCACATTCCTGAGTCAACCCTTTGGGAAAAGCCTCACCACGAGAGTCCCAATGCACCTTTTGTCTCGAGTCTGTAAGATTTTTCGCGTACCAAACCCACTTTACAACCCCGCCTCGAGAGGGCATAATCACGGGGTATGCGTCAAATTGTCGTTGGCACGCGGGGCAGTACTCTGGCCCTCGCGCAGACTCGTCAGGTGGTGGCTCGCCTCACCGAGGAGTGGCCCGAAACCGATTTTCGTCTTCAAACCATCCAGACCAGAGGCGACCTCGAGAAAGGAATTCTCAAGGGCGATAAGGGGTTTTTCACCAAGGAGATTGAGCAGGCCCTGCTCGAGGGGCGCATTGATATTGCGGTTCACAGCCTCAAGGATTTGCCCACCCAGAACCCCGAGGGCCTGGACATCGCCAGCATTCCGCGCCGGGTAGACGCTCGAGACGTGCTCATTGGGCGGGCCGAGATGAAGAGTCTGCGCGACCTGCCGCCGGGGGCCACGGTGGGGACCTCGAGCGTGCGGCGCAGGGCCTTTTTGAAGGCGTTTCGCCCAGACTTAAACGTGAGAGACCTGCGCGGCAACGTGGACACCCGGTTAAGCGTGCTGGGCAGTGGCGAGTACGACGCCATCATCATCGCGGCGGCGGGCCTCATCCGCATGGACTTGCGCCACCGCATAGACGAGTTCATCGACACAGCTATTTTGCTGCCCGCACCCGGTCAGGGCGCGCTGGCGCTGCAAACACGGGCCGATGACACGCTCACCATCGAGGTGGCCTACTCCATCAACGACCCCGCCACCGACGACCGGGTTTCGGCGGAGCGCGCCTTTCTCGAGGGGCTGTCGGCGGGCTGTATGGCCCCGGTGGGGGCGCTGGCGACCCTGGTGGGTGACTCTCTCAAACTCGAGGGCTGGGTCTCAGCCCTGGACGGCAGCAACCTGATTCAGGGCAGCATTGAGGGAGACCCGTCAGAGTGCGAGGATTTGGGTCTCGAGCTGGCCGAGGACATGCTGGGGCAGGGCGCAAAAGCGCTGGTGGACGCCTGATTTACGCTTTCCAATCCGAAAGAGGCGTTCGAGCGAGGACTCGAGCGCTTCTTTTTTGTGAAAACTTGAGAGCGAGATTTGAATTTGAGTCACGTTTTTAATCTTTCTTTAGCCCCCCCACACCTCGAGTTTGCATAGAAGTTCGTATACTTACATTCAACTTTTATGTTTAAACCCAGCCCTCACCTTTTGTTCGCCTTCAGCGCCTGTGCCGCGCTGAGCTGTGGCCCTGCCGTGGCTCAGTCTGAAGATTTGTTCCTGCTCAAGGTCGCCCCGGTGGCCCGCAAACTCACTGTGTGGGTCGGGAGCGGCCCACCGCTCGAGTTCGTGGGCCTCGAGCGAATCCGCTTGCAAGACGTGACCGCGCACCTCAAACCGGGCAAAAATACCTTGCGGCTGAGCTGGCAGGGCCTGAGCAGCAACGGTGATGTCTCGTTGCGAACTCAAGGGGGTGAGGTGCTGTTCAACTACGTGCTAGACGACACCCGCCAGCCGATGAACGGAGGTGTACAGTTCACGGTTTTTCTCGAGGGGAGTCAAAAAACCCTGGCCGCCCGCTCGAGCGAAACCCTGAGTCTGGGCGAGGCTCAGCTCAACGTCACCCTCTCGAGCGGCATCTTTACGCTCACCCTCAACGGTCAATATCTGGGCGATTACGCCGGAACCAACAACCGGGTGCTGCAAAATCTCAAGCGCGGTGTCAACGTGCTCAAGGTGCGCTGGAGCAAGGATTTCGGGGTCTCACTGCCGCTGGGCGCACTCGAGCTTAAAAGTAACGAAAACAACCAGATTTTGTTCTGGAACACCGACAAGGTTCACAGTCTCGAGGGTGAGGAAACGCTCAACTTCAAGTACCCCTAGCGCGCAGTTTTACTATCGCCCTGGCATGAAGTTTTGCTATGCTCGAGCGTATGCAACCCCTAATCACCCCACCGCTCGAGGAACTCAAGAACACGCTGGGCAAGGCGCACGACCTGGGGATGGCCTCGGCGGTCCTGAACTGGGAACAGGAAACCTACATGCCACACGGCGGCGCAAACCACCGGGCCGACCAGTTGGCCACGCTCGACCTGCTGGCCCACCAAACCTTTACTGACAAACGGGTGGGCCAACTACTCGAGGAGTTAAAGCCGCTCGAGGCCGATGGGGACGCCCAGTCTTTCGATGCTTCGCTCATCCGGGTGACCCGCCGGGATTATGACAAGGCCACCAAGTTTCCCTCCGAGTTTGTCGAGGAAATCAGCCGCGCCCAGAACGCCGCGCACTTTGCATGGATTGAAGCCCGCAAAGGGGACGATTTTAAAGGTTTTCAGCCGCACCTAGAAACGATGTTCGACCTGGCCCGCCGCGCCGCCGACTATCTGGGCTTCGAGGACCACCCTTACGACGCGCTGCTCGATGGTTACGAGCCGGGAGCCAAGACCGCGCACATCAAAACCATTTTTGCCGATTTGCGCCAGCAGACGCTACCCCTCCTGAAAGCGATTCAGGCCAAGGGCGACGCCACCGACTACAGCGTGCTCGAGCGGTCTTTTCCGGTGGAGAAACAGCGCGAGTTTGGCCTCAAAATCGCAAGGGCGCTGGGCCTGCCCGAGGAATACTCGAGGCTCGATGTTTCAGCTCATCCGTTCTGTACTCACTTTGGGCCGCAGGACATCCGCATCACCACCCGCTTCGACGAGCACTACTTTCCCATGAGCCTGTTCGGCACCTGGCACGAAACCGGACACGGCCTGTACGAGCACGGGGTGGCGCTCGAACTCAACCGCACCCCGTTAGCAGGAGGGGCCAGCCTGGGGGTCCACGAGTCGCAATCGCGCCTGTTCGAGAACTTGATTTGCCGTTCCAAGCCCTTCTGGGAGCACTACTACCCTCAGCTCGAGGCACTGGTTCCCGAAGTCACCAAAGGCGTTTCACTCGAGGACTTTTACAAGGCCATCAACCGGGTCAAGGCCGACCTCATCCGGGTCGAGGCCGACGAAGTGACCTACAACTTCCACGTCATGTTGCGCTTTGAACTCGAGACTGCGCTGCTCGAAGGCAATTTAAAGGTTGCAGACTTGCCCGAAGCCTGGAACGCCAAAATGCAGGACTACCTGGGCGTCACACCCCCGAACAACGCGCAGGGCGTGCTGCAAGACGTTCACTGGTCCTCGGGTTTGATTGGATACTTTCCCACCTACAGCCTGGGCAACCTGCTCAGCGTGCAGCTTTATAACGCCGCCGAAGCCAAACTGGGCAACCTGCACCAGATGTTTGGAAAAGGCAATTTTGCACCGCTGCTCGAGTGGCTGCGTGAAAACGTCCACCAGCACGGACGCAAGCTGCTGCCGGATGAGATTGCATTACGGGCCACTGGTAAACCGCTCGAGGCCACCGATTACGTGAATTACTTGAAGGGTAAATACAGCGCCATTTACGGGTTGTAGGTCGTATGGTGATGAGTGGTGAGTGGTGAGTGGTCAGCTAAAAGATTATTAAGAGATTATTTTTTTTGAGCCATTAGATTTTTCGACGGACTCAAAAGAAACAACGACTCTCTGAAGCTTCCAACAATCAATCAAGACAACACGCCTCGAGAAAGGCGCGTTGTCTTCATATTTGCTCGAGCCTCTCCCTTCACCCCTCGTTCAGACAGTTCACTGGAACATCTGCATAAACTGGGACTGCACAAGGAGGTTCCCATGAAACCCATCGCCGCCCTGTTTATCTTGTCCTACTCGAGCGCTTTGGCCATGACCCCACCGCAAACCGTTCAACTCAAGGTAGGCCAGACCGTTCAGATTTCAGCTCGAGATACGCTGCTGCTCGAGGGTCAGTCACTTCAATGGAAGGCGGGCCAGAGCAGTTTGTGCCCCAACGTGACCGACCCCGCCAGCCCAATTAACTGTGTGCGAATGGGTTCGCTCGAGCTGATTTTTACCACTAAAAACAAAAGCAAACCCTCGAGCTTCACCCTGATTTATGGCGATGGTCAAGTGCTCGAGCGCAAGATGGGGGCGTACCGCCTGAAGGTGTTGGGCATCCATTTCCCGCCTCCCGCCCAGAAAGATGTGACCTGCCCACCTGAAGTCACGCTGAAGGTCACGCTCGAGAAGGCGGGTTTGTAGACGCTTTTTTGCTCGAGCGACTACTCGGCTGGAGCGTAGGTTTCTTGCAGCAGCACGTAAGACCCCTCGAGTTTGGTCCCCTCGAGCCAGGGATTGCGGTAAAACGAATAGCGCACCTTGATGCCGCCCTCGAAGGTTAGCTCGAGGGAATAGGGCAAGAATTTATACGTCCCACTTTTGCCCATTGAAGATACGTTGACCCCTGCAAAACCTGCGGTCGAAACCGTTCCTTCCGACTTCTCAAAGAACCCAAATTTGCCGTCTTTGCGTAAGGTCAGTTTTTTATCGCTCGAGTTGGTGCCGCCGCCACTGCCACCGATGGAGTAAGCCTTGAGCGTCAAATCCACTGGGGCCGCCCCATTTGGCTTCACCTTGCGGTACTCTTTGCCATCCAAGTTCAACGCTCCGTTTGCCCCTCGAGCAAAAGAAAGCGTTTTTTGACCTATCTGGAGGCGGTTTCCCGCCACGCTGTACGGTTGACACAGCACCTCGGGCACCGGAAGTTTGGGAACCCCAATCGGAACCCTCGAGCAGTCGAGTCCGTCAAAGCCCCAGCGGTAGGAGTAGTCGGTGTTCCAGACCTGACCGTTGGGGAAAAAATAACGGGTGACAGGGCTTCCCCCGCTCGAGGCCACATAAAACCCATCCAGCCCACCTTTTCCTTTAGCGCTCGAGCCTGGGGTGCCCTTGGGCGAAAGGTAGGTTTCGGGGGTTTCACCCTCGATGTTGGCCTGTGTGGGGGCCGCGCTCGAGGGGTTGCCTTTACGGTCACAAAAGGTTTTGGTGAAATGGTAAATATCGGGGGTCCACTCGAGGGTCAGGGTTCCCTTTTGAGCGTCGAACTGGCCCCCTTGTAACTCGCGTTCGTCCCGACCATACGGAATTTCGGGCTTGAACTCGGCTTCGGACACAAAGCCATATTTGCTGCCTCTCAGATAGCCGCTGACCCATTTGACCCGACCCTCGAGCAACACATAGCTGCCCACCACTTCCTTCCACGTAAACGGGCCATCGTAATAACTGGCTTTCCAGTCTTCCTTGCGCTGGGTGGCGTTCCAGGTCATCTTGTATTTGCCAGTGGCAAACAAATCAAAGCCAAACTTGGGGGTGAAGCGCGGCATATACACCTCGGGCTGAGCCGCTGCCGATTTGTTGCTGGGGTCGGGGGTATAGATTTGCCATTGCTCGGTGCATTCGTAATGACCCGGTTTCGGCCCGTTTCCCCTGCCAGCTTGCCCATTGCCAGCTTGCCCAGAGTTAGAGTCGCTCGAGGCTGAAGGTTCGGCGCTCGAGGGCGACTTCTTCAAGCTCCGGGCAAACTCGCCAATCACTTTCAACTCGGCGGCGTAGTCTTTTTGCAGGGTGTTGGAGTTGGCCTGTTTCAGCGTCTGCGGCAGATTTTTACAAATCGGCTCGAGCTTGGCCAGCGGTTGTTTCTCCACCAGCGCCACATAACTGGCCCTCACTTTGTTCAGTTGGTCGCCAATCGCCGGGGCCTTGCTCGAGAAGGCCCTCAGCACCTCGTCATAGCGCTCGAGGCCGTTGCGAGCTTTCCAGGCTTTGTAGGCTTCGCTGTTGGCAGCTTTGTACTGCGGAACCTTCTCGGCGCAGCCCAGCACGAAGGCTTCGGTCTTGGATACGTCGGCAAACAGCGTGACCACCGCCTGAGATTGCTCCTCGGCAGAAGCGGCCTTCACCACGGCGCTCGAGAACCAAAGGCTCGAGCAGAGGGCCAACAGCCTCCACACCACTCGAGCTGTATTGATTCGGGAGGAGTTCATAAGGGCAGCCTAACATTCTCGCTTCGGGGGCTGTCAAGTGCTCGAGGGCGTATTTCAGGCCGTGGCGCTCTGTAAAGCTTCACCCTCTTTTCAGACTGTTCATGGGGATATCTGAAAGGGTGGGGTAGATTTTCGCTGCCGCCCGTGACCCACCACACCCCATGCCTGAAAAACACTCGGTATCCGAAAGACCCCAAAAAACATCACCAAAAGACAAAGGAGATAGCATGAAGAAATTCCTGATTCTGTTCGCGTTGCTCAGCCCCACCGTCTTAGCCCAGACCAACCCTGCCGCCAGCAGCCCGCTCTCGAGCGTGTTTGACCAGATTTCTCAGCAGGCCGAGACCGGAACTCCAGCCCCAGCGGCCCCGGCTGTGAGCGACAAGCTTCTGAGCTTCAAACCCTCGAGCAAGGTCAGCACGGAACTACGCAACACCTTCGTCAACACCTTAATCGCGGAAGCCAAGAAGCGTGGCAGCCTCACCCCCACCAACGAAAAGCAACTGCGCGACGGCTTTGCCAAGGTCGATATTGCTGCCGAGTACCAAAAGGCGCTGGGACCCAAGGGCTATCAGGTGACCAATATCGTCACCGCCATGACCGTGTATGTGGTGCAGTCTTTTCAGGTGGTGGACGACTTGACCACCACCAGCGACGAGCTGGACCGGGCCACCTATGAGCAGTTCAAAAAAGCCTTCTCCAAGGTCAGCGCTCTGGGCAAAATGTCCGACGCCGAAAAACAGAAATTTGCTGAGGGGTTGCTGTGGCTGGCGGCTTTTCAGGACAACGACCTGGCTCAAGCCAAAAAAGGCACCAAGGGCTACACGCTCGAGAACGTCAAGGAAAGCGTGAAAACTACGCTGCTCGGCTTTAAAATAGACCCAGACAAGCTACAGCTAGGCGAGAAAGGTCTCGAGGCACGGGAGTAGGGCGCTCGAGGGTTAGAAAGTGAGAGGGTTGGAGGCGGACAGGCCCGATAGGCGAGCAGGCCCGGTAGGTGCCGTTCTGCTCAAGCGGTCAAGCGTCCTTATGCGGGATGGCCCGGAAGGTGCCGTTTATCCCAAGACAGGCGCTGTTTTGACCAAGAAGACGTGCCGCTCTGTCCAAGACGGTTGGAGGGTTGGAGGGTGAGACGGTTGGAGGGTTGGAGATGAGGCTCGAGCGGATTCTTCATACACTCGAGCACTCTGCACCCCATCTGCACCCCATCGTTTAAACTAAATTCATGCCCCAACTCACGGTAGATGGTTACAGCACTTTTGAAATCCCCGCCGGCCAGCGCCTCGTTCTGGCCCTCGAGCACGGCGGAATAGACATATTGCACCGCTGCGGCGGCAAAGCCCGCTGCACCACCTGCATGGTGGTCTTTTCGGAGGGCGAACCCACGGGCATGACCGAGGCCGAAAAAACGGTGCTCGAGGCCAAGGGTTTTGTGGGTCAGGGCCGACTGTCGTGTCAAATTACGGTGGACGTGGATATGCGGCTTTCACTGCTGAGAACGGTGTCCTCGAGCGGACTGGAAGCCGGACCTGCACCGCTCGAGACGATTGAGCCGGACCCGGTTTGGACTTAGGACCTCTTGCGAGGTTGCAAACGTCAAACGTCAAACCCATCCCAGACGTTGAGCGTTCGACGTCTTGAACATAACGGCACCTAACGGGCCTGTCCGCGTTTGCAGAGCGCTTGCGCGACCTCCCAAGCACAACCCACCCACCATGCCCACCCTTTCCCCCACCCAACAGATGTCCCGCGCCAAGCTCGAGGCCACGCGGGAGTTTCCTTTTTTTGGGATGCTGATTCTGGCCTGTGAATTTCTCGAGGACGATAGGGCGGCTACGCTGTGGTCCGATGGGCGCAGAATCGGCTATAACCCCGATTTTGTGGCCCGCTGTCAGGGTCCAGAGCTGGTGTGGCTCATCGCGCACGAGGCGCTGCACAACGCCTTTGGGCACGGTTTTCGCATGGGAGCGCGCGATGGTGAGCTGCACAACATCGCCACCGACTTCTGGATAAATGGGGTATTGCTCGAGGAATTACACCGTCACCCCAGCTCGAGGATGACCATTCCCGACTTAGGGCGCATCACCGGAAACCCTGACGCACACATGGCCCTGGACCCTGAACGCTTTGGAAGCTTGCCTAGCGACGCCATCTACGCCGAGCTGGTGCGTGAACTGCTCGAGAAGCCGGATACCGGCGGCGGCGCGGGCCAGGAACCGGGCCAGGATGAGGGCGGGGGGAGTGGTAAGAGGGGCTTCGAGCAGTACGACCAGGCCGGACTCAACGGAGATTTGCGCCCGGAAAAAAATGACTCTAGTTCGAGTGCACAGGAGGACGCCACCCGCGAGTTCTGGCGGGCCATGCTGGCTCGAGCAGCCGACGCGGTGGGTGAGACTACGGGGCTAAGTGAGGCGCTCAAACGCGTGCTCGAGGACACCCTTGCGGGGCAGGTGCCGTGGCAGGACACCCTCTCGAGATTCGTGCAACCCAGCCCCGCCGACTTCGTGTGGGAGCAGCCGGACCGCCGTTTCATGGAAGAGGACTTCATTCTACCCGACGTAGCCGGAAGCACGCTCGAGGTAGTCCTTTGCCTGGATATTTCGGGCAGCATCTCGAGCGCGGCCCTGAGCTACTTTTTGAATGAATCCTCGAGCATTCTGCGCTCCTTTGACCGGGTGCGTGGCTTTCTAATCGCCTGCGACGAGCAAATCACCCTGATTAAGGATATCGGCGACGAGGATTTCGACCTCGAGAGCGTGGGCGGTGGACGCGGCACCTCGTTTGCGCCGCCGTTTGCGTGGCTCGAGCACCAGGGAATTCGACCTCACGCACTGGTGTACTTCACCGACGGGCTGGGCGATTATCCCGCGCTCGAGCCGGATTATCCGGTGCTTTGGCTGATGGTGAACAGCGAGGTGAGGCCCAACTTTGGCGAGGTGCTGCGGGTCAAGCTGCGGTGAGTGATGAGTGGTGAGTGGTGAGTGGTGAGTGGTGGGTGTAACTCGGGAATGTGGGTTTATCTCGAGCAAGCGGGAAGGACCCCCCCTTGCGTAGTCACGCAAGACCCGTCCTGCGGAAGCTGCGCGAACCTGTCTTACAGGTGGGTACTTTAAAAGCTCGAGTGCAACAGTCTTTTGGTTCCGTGCTTCGCAATCCTTCGGGAACCCTGCAAGGTAGGTTCACGAAGTGTTGCGAAGCACGGGATATTTTTGTGAGCGAGCAGGCCCGGAAGGTGCCGTTCTGCTCAAGACAGCGACAGCGCACAAAAGAAGGTTCCCGAAGGATTGCGAAGCACGGGTCCTTCCAGGCAGAACAAACCCCACCCCGCATTCCCGAGTTACTTCCTGAGCCATAAGCTCAGCTCGAGCGCCTCCACCCCCTGCTACCATAAACACCATGAAACTCGAGAATGAGGGCGCTTGTGTCGCCATCCTGGGGGCGGGGGGCTGGGGAACCGCGCTGGGCATTATGCTGGCGCAGCAGGGACGCGGGGCGCGGCTTTGGGCGCGCAGACCTGAATTGGCCGAGAGTCTGCGTCGGGAGCGACAAAATCCTGACTACCTTCCCGGTGTATCCCTCCCAGACACGCTCGAGGTGACATCCGACCTGAGTGGGGCGCTCGAGGGCGCGCTCATAGCGCTGGTCACGGTACCCAGCGTGGGGGTAGTTTCGCTGCTCGAGCAACTGTCCCAACTCGAGGGCGTCCGGGAAAACCTCACCGTGGTGCTGTGCGCCAAAGGGCTGGGCGAGGACGGCGAGAGTCTGTCCAAAGCCGCCTTTGAGGCCGGATTCGAGCGGCTGGCGGTGCTCTCTGGCCCTAACCACGCCGAAGAAGTGGCTCGAGGATTGCCTGCGGCCACTACGGTGGCGGCCCTGCGCTCGAGTGTGGCGCTCGAGGTGCAGCACGCGCTGCACACCCCCAGTTTTCGGGTTTACACCTCGCCGGACGTGGTGGGCGTAGAACTGGGCGGGGTGCTCAAGAATGTGATTGCCTTAGCCGCCGGAATGCTCGACGGCCTGGGGGCGGGCGACAACGCCAAAGCCGCGCTCATCACGCGGGGCCTGCTCGAGATGGGGCGTTACCTCAAGCACCAGGGCGCGCTCGAGGACACCGTTTATGGACTCTCGGGTCTAGGCGACCTGATTGCCACCGCCACCAGTCCCCACTCGAGAAACCGCGCTTACGGCGAGGCTTTTGTTAAAAGTGAAGCGCTCGAGAATGGGAAACTCGAGAATGGTAAGAAAGTGGTTGAGGGCGTCCGAACCGCCCGTCTGCTCGAGGGCTGGGCCAACACACACGGTCTGGACCTACCCATCGTGAGCGCGGTGGCTCGAGTGCTGCGCGGTGAAATGGCGGCGGGGGACGCTCTTTGGGAAGTGATGGAGCGCCGCCCTAGAACGGAATAAGGGAAAGCAGGGGACAGGTTACGGGTTACGGGGAACAGGGAAGGTCAAAAGACTTTGCTGCTCGAGCGGACAAATCTTTTGACCTTGGTAGGGGCGTTTGGCAAACGCCCGCTCCAGGCCGAACTCGAGCACTCCCCAACCCTGTAACCTGTTCGCCAAAACCTGTAACCTATTCCCTGCTTCCCTCAAAGCTCGAGCATCTGCCCCGGCTCGAGCGGATAGCCTTTTATGCCCATCGCTTCGGCCTTGGTGATGAAGCCGGAGACGTCTTGCACGATGCCCGGAAAGGTACCGTGGTGAATGGGCAATACCGCTTTGGGTTTCAGAAAATCGAGGGCCTCGAGCGCGTCATCTGGCCCCATGGTGTAAAAATCTCCGATGGGCAACAGGGCTAAATCCAGCCCTTTGCGACCAATTAAGGACATATCCGAAAACAGCGCGGTGTCTCCGGCGTGGTAAAGGCGTTTGCCCTCCATCTCGAGCACCACGCCCATAGCGATGCCGCCGTAGCTGCCGTCGGGGAAGCTCGAGGTGTGCCAAGCGGGCACCAGTGTCACCTTGCCAAAGGGGGCCTGAAACGAGCCGCCGACGTTGAATCCCACGCCCCTCGCGCTATCAGCACCGTGTTGCTGGGCGTAACCCACGATTTCCACCGAGGAAATCAGGGTCGCGCCGCGCTCAACGAACTCGAGGGTGTTGCCCCAGTGGTCGCCGTGCGCGTGCGTGACCACCACGAAATCGGCCTCAATCTGGTCCGGGCGCAGGGGCGCTTTGGGGTTCCCGGTGATAAAAGGGTCTATCAAAATTTTATGGCTCGAGGTTTCAATCAGGATGCAGGAATGGCCCAGATAGGTGAGTTTCACAACTCTACTAAACCCGCTCGAGCGTTAAGACTGTGTGGGCTTTGTTGCCTTCCGGGGTTTTGACGCGCTGGAGGCAGGTTTTGGGGCAGCAAGCTCTGGAGTCACCGCAGCCTTGGCCGGGGTTTTTGCGGCAGTGGACGAAGGGGTGGTTTTGGCGCGGCTGGCTTGAGAAGTTGGGCTAGCTTGAGAAGTTCGGCTGGCTTGAGAAGTACGGCTGGCGCGAGGTGGATGTGATGCCTGAGCCACCTGTGGCTCGAGCGGACTGGGCAAGCTGGTGGGTAAAAGGTCGCTGCCGATGGCTCCAATTTTGCCGTCCTGAACTGCCTGAGCCGCCAGCGCCGCACCCACAATTCCGGCGTTGTTCCGCAAAACCGCAGGCACGATTTCGGCCTTGACCTCGAGAAGGTTGCCGAACTTGCTCCACTCCTTGCTGATGCCACCGCCAATGATGAACATGTCGGGGGTAAAGAGCATCTCGAGGTGTTTGAGGTAGCGGTTGACCCGCTTGGCCCAGCGCTTGAAGCCCAGTTCCTGCTCTTCTTTGGCCTTGCCCGAGGCCCACGGCTCGACCTCGTGACCGCCCAGCTCGAGGTGGCCCAGTTCGGTGTTGGGCACCAGTTTACCGTCCAGAATGAGTCCACTGCCAATGCCAGTGCCAAAGGTGAGCATCAGCACCAGACCCATGCGGCCCTTGCCCGCCCCGAAGGCCACCTCACCCAGCGCAGCAGCGTCAGCGTCGTTGAGCACCATGACATCGAGGTTTGTTGCGTCCTCGAGCAGCTTTTCGGCGTTGGCTCCAATCCAGGCGTTGTCCACATTGGCCGCGCTGAGCGTGACCCCGTGCTGCACCACTGCCGGAAAGGTGCAGCCTATCGGCCCAGTCCAGTTGAGATGCTCGACCAGCTCCTTGACCGTCTGGGCCACCGCCTGTGGGGTCGAGGGCTGTGGGGTGGGAATGCGGTAGCGTTCGGTGAGCAATTCGCCAGTTTCTACATCCACCACTGCACCTTTGATGCCGCTGCCGCCGATGTCTATGCCTAAAACGTGTTTGCTCATGAGTGGAAATACTCTAGCACTCGAGGGTCCGAGAAAGCGCCAAAAGTTTTGAGTTATCGGTTATCAGTGGTCAGTTTTGCGCCTCCGGCGGGTCTTTAGTATTTAGTTCTTGGTTAGTCTGCTCTCGAACGCCCAAAATCAAACCAACCAAGTACTAAAAACCAACGACCCGCGAGCAGGCCCGCTAGGTGCCGTTTTGCTCAAGACAGCCGGAGGCGTTCTTATCTCCAACCCTCCAACCCTCCAACCCTCCAACCCTCTCCCCCTCGAGCATTCCAATCCTCGAGCTTGTTCCCCTGACCTTTGTACCTTAAGCTACACCCATGAAAAAGACTTTTATCGGACACGCTTTACTCATCGCCGCCTCGAGCGCCGGATTGGCCAGTGCCGCCACCGTCACGCCCACCAGCACACCGCTGAGCCGTTATCTGCCCGCCGGAGCGCTGGGCACGCTCGAGGCTCACAATCTGCGCGACGCCTTTGAAGCCAGCAAGCCGCTGCTCAAATCGCTGGTGAGGTCGGTGGACCCGACCATGAATTTCACCTCGCTCGAGTTGGGGTCGCAGGTGGTGTGGGGCAGCGTGGGTTTGGAGAGTTCGTTGGGTGTTTACAGCGTGGGAACCAAAAACGCGGGCTATCTGGCGGTCACTCGAGTGAATGGGGCCGCAAACGTCATGCTCAGCGCTCAGATGCGCTCGAGCTACGTCGAGGGCAAGCCAGTCAAAGTGGGAGCCTTCAGCTTTCAAAAGATGAACGGCAATTACATGGGCATGGGCGGTGGTCTGGCCTACGCCTCGAGCGATTTCGATTTGATGAAAGCGTTTTTACGCCGCCTGAACGGTGAAAAGCTGCCCACCCTGTCTGGAAGCGCCAAGTACACCCAAACCGTTAAAACCCTCGAGTCGAGCCAGCTCAAAATTTACATTGACTTTGCCCTGGTGAGCAAACTGGCCCGCAACCTGCTGGCCGAGATTTACATCCCCCGCATCGGAGACCCTATTCTCGAGGCACTCAACACGCTGGGTCAGAGCGGCTATGGACTGACGGTGCAAAAGGACGGCATCGAGGGCCGCGCAGTGCAAACCCTGAACAAAGAGGGCAAAGAAGTCAACCTGTACAACCTGCTCACCGCCAGCAAGGACGAGTTCACCTCGGCGCAGTTCATTCCGGCGAACGTGTACAGCGTCGTCACCTGCGCGCTCGACCCAGTGTCCGAGCCGCGCTACTGGGCCAACTGGATGACCCGCCTCGACCTATACGACCCCACCGGAATTCTCACCGACAGCCGCCTGGTAGACACCTTCCTGGACTCGAGCAGTTGGTTGGGCAACGAACAGAGCACCGTTACGCTGAGGCCCATCGCCAAGAATCCCAACAGTTTGACCAGCACTTACCAGAACCAAATCTGGATGCTCGAGGTGACAGACGAAGCCAGAGCCGAGGTGGTGATGCAAAGTTTTGCGGGCAATTTCAACACCTCACTCAAAAAGACGCTCGAGTATTACCGCAAACTAATTCCGGCCAATCTGCAAGGAGAGGTCGAAAGCCTGGGTTTGGATTCCTCGATGCTGGCGGGGCTGCAACCGCTGCTCGAGCTGCTGAGGGGCGACTCGAGCTTGGTGTACAGAATTCAGAACGGCTACCTGTTCATCGGCTCGGATGCTGCGGCGCTGGACAAATTCCTGAACGCTCCCAACAAGCTGGTCGATTTGCCCGCCTACAGGGCGCTGCCCAAAGGCGGGCGTTGCCTGGACCTCACCCCTAACGGCATAAACCTGAGCAAAGCCGAGTACCGCAAACTGCTCCAGTCCAGCCTGAGCACCAGTGCCTCGATGCTCCCCGACAGCACCTTAAACACGCTCAGCGCCGCGCTCGAGCGTTACGGCAAGAGCATCAAAGGCAGCAGCGGCTCGTGGCGGGTGGAAGGCAATCAGCTCATCGGGCAGGGAAAATTGCGGATTGATTTCAAGTAATTGAGCGTGAAGAAGAACGCCTCCGGCGAGTCATTAGTTCTTGGTCATTGGTTGGTTTGGACTCGAGCGCCCAAAATCAAACTGACCAAGAACCAACTACCAAAGACCCGCCGGAGGCGCAACGCTTGTAACTCTAAATTCAAAACTCACCACTCAAAACTCACAACCCTCTCCCCTAAACTCGAGCGATGTACATTCTCGGCATAGACACCTCTTGCGACGATACCGGGGTGGGAATTGTAAAACTCGAGAACGGTACAGCTACCGTCGTCGCCAACGCGCTGTGGACTCAGGAAATCCACAAGCAGTACGGCGGCGTGATGCCGGAACTGGCCTCGAGAGAGCACCTCGAGCATATGGATCAGGTTTTGAGCGTGGCGCTGTCGGATGCGTGTATTTCGCTGTCTCAGATTGGGGCCATTGCCGCCACCCGAGGACCGGGGCTGATGGGGGCGCTGCTGGTGGGACTTTGTTACGCCAAAGGGCTGGCGCAGGGCCTCGGCGTGCCGTTTTACGCCGCTCACCATCTCGAGGGCCACATCGAGGCCGCGCTGTCCGATTACCCCGACTTGCCCTTTCCACACCTCGCACTGGTGGTTTCGGGCGGACACACCCACCTGTTCGATGTACTCGAGCCAAGCTTGTACAAGCTCATCGGAGCTACCAAAGACGACGCAGCGGGCGAGGCGTTTGATAAGGTGGCCCGCCTGCTAGGGCTAGGCTTTCCGGGTGGTCCGGCCATTGCAAAAGCCGCGCTCGAGGGCGACCCCACCGGGGTTCACTTTGCACTGCCGCTCGAGGGTCAGAAGGGTTGCGATTTCTCGTTTTCTGGCCTTAAAACAGCGGCGCTGTACGCCCACCGTGACGGTGCGAACCCGTTTGACTTGGCAGCCAGCTTTCAGGCGGCGGTGGTGCGAAGTCTGGTCAAAACCTGCGCTCGAGCGGCTAAAACCCTGGGCCGGGAGCATCTGGTGGTGTCCGGCGGCGTGGCCGCCAATGCTGCTCTGCGCGAAGCCTTCTCGAGCCTGCCCCTAAAGACCTACTTTCCCCCGATGGATTTAAACACCGATAACGGCGCGATGATTGCGCTGGCGGGCGCTCGAGCGATTAAGTTGGGGCGTGCGGGGAGTGCGCTCGAGGTGGGTGCAGAGGCGTATTTGCCGCTTGGGGTGTGATTTGGGTTTTCAGTTTTCGGTTTTCAGTTCTCGGTTCTTATTTGAGGTTTCTCGAGGCCAGACCTTGACTCTTGCATTTCGATACCGTATAACAGTATCGAAATGCAAGAAGGAGGACCGCATGGACTCTAATCTACTCAAGGGCAACCTGGACCTGATTCTGCTCGGCGTGCTCGAGGGGGGTGAAATGTACGGCCTCGAGCTGACCAAAGCGGTTAACGCTCGCACCGACGGGGGTCTCAAGGTCGCCATCGGCAGCCTATATCCGGCGCTACACCGTCTCGAGGCAGCGGGCTTTGTGGTGGCCCAGGAACGCACCCCACCGCGTGGCGGCACCGTGGTGCGCTACTACCAAATCACCGACGAGGGCGGACAGGCGCTCGGAGCCAAGCGCCAGGGCTACCGCAGCTTCGACACCCTGATGCAGAATTTTCTCAGTCCCCAGGAGGAAACCCGATGAAACACCTTCGGCTCGAGCGGTACTTACGCGACGCGACCAAGGGACTGCCCCCTAAAAAGCGAGTTGCGGTGATGCGGGAATTGCGCGGCAACCTCGAGCAGCACGTTCTGGACCGCATGGTGGCGGGCATTCCCCAAACGCGGGCGCTCGAGGAGATTCTGGATGATTTTGGTGCGCCTCAGTTGGTCTCGAGGGGCATGTGGGGGGTACATATGAAACCGTTGTGGACAAAGATTACCGTTGGCTTGAGCGTCTTGGGTGTACTCAGCGTTCCGTTGTTCAGTGCGTCGGCAGCGGACATTAAAATTCTGCCCAATGCATATATTAATATTGATGATATTTTTACAAGCTTGGGTTGGAGCAATACTAAAGTAGAAGTGAAAGGAGATAAGTTCGGAATATATAAGGACGGAAAGGATTTATTACTATCGTACTATGAGAACGAAAAGTATGCAAAATATAGCGTACAATTGAAAGGAGAATCCAGATATATATCACCATACAACATATTTTCTATGTTCTCCCGCTACACAGAGCTACCCGTCTATTTTGATCCATATACAAACAAGTTTTCCATAGGTGACAAGGAGCTTAATATTGTCGGCCAGAAAACGGATTTAAGGTGGCCCATGCTTCTTTCTATGAGCAGCCTTGATAATTTCCTAGAGAAACAGATAGGAAAACATTCAACCTCAGCTATTATACCTGGCAGTGGATATCAACACTACATTAAGGGTAACGCCAAAGCCAACCACTTGTACATGTTAATATGGTCTGGTTGGGAAAAAAGTAGACAAAGAGCTGATTATGACAGAAGAACTATAAGACTTGGAATGCTCAAATCTGATGAAAATGGAGATTTCAAATTTGAAACTAGCTATAAAGAAGTTTATTTTGCAAATAGATGGGAATCCCTAAAAAATATGAAGCGCAACCAAGTTCTTGTCGTTGAAATGACAGGACGTATCAATCCATCTGAGTACGGAAAGTACGACGAGCTGATTGTGCCTTCAAACATCCTCAAAATCCCCATCAGCATTGGACACAAGGCCAACTAACTCGAGCAGAAATTCACTTTACCCGCCCTCGAGCAGCACCAGACTATTGCGGTGAACCACCTCGTCGAAATCTTTAAAGCCCAGCTTTTCTTCTATGGCGTCGGTTTTAAGGCCCGCAATCTGGCCCAGTTCCTTTGAAGCGTAGTTGGTCAGGCCGCGCGCCACCGCGCCAGTCGGTCCCTCGAGCGCCACCAAATCTCCGAAGGCAAAATTGCCCTCGAGCCGCTGTACCCCGGAAGGCAGCAAGGAGCGACCTCCGCGCAAGGCCCGCACCGCGCCCTCGTCCACAAAAATAGTGCCTCGAGCCTGTCCGTGCAACATCCAGCCACGCCGCGCCGCCCCGCCCCTCGCCAGAATGCGGGTTCCAGTGTCCACACCCGCAAAGTAGCGCTCGAGGCCGACCCCACCGCCGCCCAGAATCAGGGTCTCGATTCCGGCGTCGCCCGCAATCCGCGCCGCCTTGAGCTTGGTGAACATACCGCCCGTTCCCCTCGAGCTGCCTGCACCTCCAGCCAGCTTTTCCACTTTAGCCAGGTCCTCGACCACCGAAATTCGGGTGGCAGAGGGGTCTTCTCGAGGGTTAGCGGTATAAAGGCCGTCCACGTCGGTGAGCAGGATGAGTTGTTCCGCGCCGATGAGGTACGCCACCCAGGCCGACAGGGTGTCGTTGTCACCCAGCTTTAACTCTAAGGTGGCCACGGTATCGTTTTCGTTGATGATGGGCACCACGCCCAGCTTGAAAGCTGCCTCGAGTGCCCCTTTAGCGCTGACAAAGCGGGTGCGGTCCGCGATGTCGTCGGCGGTGAGCAGAAACTGGGCCACCGGATGGGGTGCAAAGGCCCGCGCCCAATCCTGCATCAGCGCGGCCTGTCCCACAGCGGCCAGGGCCTGCTTTTCGGGCAGGGTGCGCGGGTGCTCACGGCCCAGCAGCCCTCGCCCCGCCGCCACCGCCCCGCTCGAGACCAGCGCCACCTGTGCGCCGGTGGCCATCACGGCCCTGGCGATGGCCCACAGCTTGGGCGGGGTAATCCGGCCCGCTTCGTCGGTCAGGCTCGAGGAACCAATTTTGACCACAATGCGCTTCATCTGTGCTCCATCTGTGCTCGAGTGTAGCCCACGCGTGGAGGAGGGTAACGGCATGACTTACACAGCGATTTCCACCCGGACCTCGAGCGTGCCCCCTACCGCCTCGGCAAAAAAGTCAGAACCCAAATCCTCGAGCACACGGTAAATTCTGCATAGCCTGAGCAAACCCATTGAGTTTGGGTAATGGCTCAATGTAGAATGACAACGGCTTTCTCTCGATTGTAACGGTAAATGAACAGACTCAAACAGGCGAGGTGCATCTCCAAGCATTTCGAGAACGACAGCGTTTTTCGCACAAACCGTCCC
>Ga0209100_1000917_pt1 | contig 22393 bp, 16 predicted proteins | sample lystaG_FD_185480 | JGI IMG/M metagenome (GOLD analysis project Ga0209100, IMG submission 185480) | Glacier valley bacterial and archeal communities from Borup Fiord, Nunavut, Canada, to study Microbial Dark Matter (Phase II) -... | ecosystem: Environmental > Aquatic > Freshwater > Ice > Glacier ...
CACCCTTTTTGACTTCATCAAAATAGGGGTGAGGGGCAGGTGCATACCAGGCGAGCTTGAGATTTGAGGCAGCCTGTGTTGCAGGGGCTTCTGTCTCATCTGCTGAAGCAGTAGTCTGGGCAGCGGTGACGTCACCGGCTGGAGCTTTTGTTGTTGAAGCTGCTGTTGTTTGTCCGCAGGCTGTAAGGAAAATAAATGATCCGGCCAGTACGGCGCTTAACAGAACACGTGTAATCTTTTTCATAAGTTCCTCCTCATTGATTGTCTTCTTAGGCACTTGTCATTATTCGTAATGACATTCCAGTTTTGTTGATTTCTTCAGACTGCTCTTCAGTTTTCTTGAATCCATGATGTCTTTTATACTATCTAATGAAACAGCTAATAAAAGGATAAGTCCCAGATAAGCCGATTCATAATAGACATTTGCATTGAGCATGACCAATCCATTTTTAACGATGACAATTAAAAATCCGGCAAAAAAGACGCCGATCGGATTAAATACTCCTCCTTTCAATGAAGTTCCTCCGATAACTGCAACTGCAAAAGAAATAACCATCCAGTCTACTCCGGTTGAAGGCTGGGCTGATCCAGTTCTTGATATCCACAAAAGTCCTGCGATAGCTGCAAAAAGACCTGATCCGACATTAGCAAGAATTGTCATTTGCGCTGTGTTTATTCCTGACATTTTTGCCGCTTCGGTATTTCCGCCGGTTGCTAAAAGTCGTCTTCCGGTTACTGAGTATTTGAAAAAATATCCGAGAATAGCTAGAGCGAGAATGGCGAGCCACAGCAAGTAAGGTACTCCGATAAAACCTTCTCTTCCGATAAATGTAAATGATTCCGGAATTCCGTTATAGGGGGAACCCTGCGATATACCGTTAATCAGGCCTGCAAACACAAAGGAGGTTGCAAGGGTTACTACAAAAGAATTCAATTTGAGCGTTGTGATGATCAGGCCATTTACTGCACCTGCTATAGCTCCTACAAGAAGACCAATCAAAACAGCAATGATTGGCGGAACCATAAATTTCTCCATACTGAGTCCTGCTGCAACGACGGTTAATCCTCCAATGTATCCAAGCGAAAGATTCATTCCCCCGACAATAACAACAAGCGCTTGGCCAATCGCTATGAAGATGTAAATAGCTGATGTACGGGACATATTGAAAAGATTGTAAGCTGTCAGGAAACTGTCTGAAAACACAGAGAAAATCAAGCCTAAAAACAGAACTGCAATGATAACCGTAACTTCACTCCTCCCGAAGATCTGCATAATTACATCATTGCCACTGAATTTTTTCCTGTCCATTTCTACCTCCTTGTAATGTGAATAAATACGTAAACACTTATGTTACAGTCGAATGAACTCCTGATAGCAGTCATTTTCTGGAATCTGCAACAGCCTGGTACATGGCAACAATATTCTCGCCAGGTACATCCGGCATGATATTGTGCTCCGTGTTAAATACAAAGCCGCCGTCAACGCTGAATATGTCAATCATTTTCCGGCTGTACTCGTAGACTTCTTTGGGAGTCGACCGGTTAAGTACAGTACGTGTATTGCATCCGCCGCCCCAGAATGTAATGTCTTTTCCAAATTCGTTCTTGAGGATCTGTGGATCCATCTGGCGGGCCGTGGTCTGCACCGGATTGAGAATATCGTATCCTGCATCAATCAAATCCCCGATTATCGGGTATATTGATCCGCAGGAGTGAAGAAATGTCTTCATCTGACTGTGCTTATGCACATACTCATTGAGTTTTGCATGATGCGGTTTAAAGAGCGTCTGGTATTTCTCTCTGGACATAAACATTCCTGAATCCATACCCAGATCGTCTCCGAACCGAAGAATATCAACTACGTCTCCTACCGAATCACATACATTTTTTAGTGTCTCGAGATGCCTTTCCATAAGATGGCCTACAAGAATTTCCACATTATCCGGATCTGCATATGTATCCATCAGAAAGTTGTCCATTTTTCGTAAAAAGGTTCCCCACTCAAAGAGGTTGCATCCGCATGTAATCATTAGAGCCTTATCCGTCTTCTGTCTAAGTTCAAGTGTCCTGGTGCGCAGTGTCTTATAGAAGTCTTTTTCGCCTGCATGATCCCAGGGGCTATGTACAAGTGCGCTCCAAAGAACCTTGCCCATCTGGTGATCAAGATCCTGATAATCTTCAGGATAATCCTCGACATAGGGAAAATAAGTCTGATCAAAGAAAGTAGCGCCCACCGGCATTTTAGCTATCATCGTTCCTTCTTTGTCATGCACCACATATGCTCCGTTATCCTGTCTTTCCGGTTTGAACCACACAGGATACTGTCCTACGGAACCATCTGCCAAAGTAATGTCATACCAGTCCTCATCTTTGTCATTAAAAACTCGTCCAATGTCCAGGACGTCTACCCCAAACATATCCATAATTTTATCTTCCGGCTGCACTACCTGCTGAACTACATCATAAATGCGCGTGTGTCCATCAGTCAAATTAAGATGCTTTTTCAAGTTATTGTATGCAATTGCAGATATGCCGGAACTCGGAGTCCCCCCCAAATCCAATGGTACATAATCAGGCTGAATATGATTGATTGATGACATCACCCGTTCTTTTGAGTTCATAATATTTCTCCTTCCGACACAGCAGAACCATTTTACTGATTTATGTTTTTAAAAATTAGTCGAATCTAATCTAACCGATTAGATGAATATTCAATTGTTAAGTGATTCTTACTCTAAATGGAAAAGTTCTTCCATGTCCGCCCACCACTCATTTGACTTCGCTGAAGCAATAGGTTCCTGGCACGGATCTGTTTCTTTCCACCACTTCTGTGTTTCAGGGTCTGCAGACATTTTTTTCATATCTGCTTCAAAATTACTGCCTACATATTCAAAATAGCTAAACAGCATTCCGTCCCTGTGAAAAATAGAATAGTTCCTGATATTGCATGCTGTGATCATCTGATTGATACTGCTCCAAGGATCCGCATGGAGCGCCTTATACTTTTCGTAATACTCTTCCCTGACTCGTATTGTTTGTGCATATCGCTTCACTGGGTGTCTCCTTTCCGAGTCGCTTTTAAACACATTATACATGCCTCAGCATATGAATCCATACATTTTGCAAAATTTAAGTCTAAACGTTTTGATTATTGACTTTAGTTGTTTTGTATATTAATCTAAATTAATCACGGGTTATCCGTATCTTGATTTATGCAATATCCGTTTAGCCTGAAGGGGGTCCGATATGTCAATAACTACTATTAAAGATGTTGCCAGGGATGCAGGCGTTTCTATTGCCACTGTCTCATGCTGTTTAAGCGGTACCCGTCCAGTTAAGGCAGAAACCAAACTCAAGATAATGGATTCAATTGAAAAATTGAATTACATTCCCAACGCATCAGCAAGGAATTTGAAAACAGCATCATCTCATCATATAGGGGTTATTCTCACTGACATTGACAATTCGTATCATTCAGAAATCTTTAAGGGCCTCTCTGCCTATCTGCAGAATACCGGATATACAATCGGCGTTGTTTTTTCCAACAATTCTCCCGATATTGAATCTGATAAGATTGATGATTTTATAAGTCAACAGGTTTCCGGACTCATCATCATAACTTGTCAGCCACAGAACACAGCGTTTTTTCATCAGCGTATAAAGAACTACAATATCCCGACCGTATTTATCGAGCAGCGACCTAACACAATTGATATCAGTGTCAGTTTTGTTGGCTTCAACAATTTCAGGACTACTTACTTCGTTACAAATGAACTGATCAGGAACGGTTATCGAGACATAGCGCTCATTACCGGTTCCTCTCATTTTCCATCAGAAAGCGAATGTATGGATGGCTATAGAGCCGCCTATCATGATAATAATTTACAGGTAAATCCTGAACTCATGTGTACAACAAATATGTCAAAAGAGGATGCCTTCAAATCTGTAATGACATTTATCAGCCAGAAGCCGCTTCAGGCCGTCATTACTACTTCTGAGAATATAGCACTCGGAACGTATGAAGCACTTGAAATCAGAGGTCTTAAAATTCCTGAAAATGTTCAGCTGATAACCTTCAGCGAAGAAAAATGGAATAAATCAGGACAGTTGCCGGGAGCCATCCATACATCAAGGACTGCTTTTACACTTGGCACATCAGCCGCCGAGCTGCTGGTTCAAAACATTCATTCACCTATGCTGTTCGAAGATAAGAATATCATTTTCTCCGACAACATTACTCTTTCGGGGTTTCACGTTCCGCCTGTCGATCAATTGAAGCAGTCTGCGAAAATACTGGCGACAGAAAATCAGACGCTCAATATTCTTATGGTTGATCTTCCTACAGCTCACTCAACAGAGCTTATTTCAACAGATTTTACTAGGAAAACAGGAATTCCTATTCATTTTGAATTCGTAAAGCAGGATGAATTACTTAATCGCATTGAACGTGATGTGAACAGCAGTAATAATTTTTTTGATATATATTTGTATGACATTCCCTGGCTTGGGTTTATGGTGCAGAATTCACTTATATCAGAAATCACTGATTTTATAGATCACAGCAATTTCAATCCGCAGCTCATTTTCAAAGAAAACATGGATAATTGTTTGTATGAGAACAAGTATTTTGGGGTTCCTATTATCGGCGGATCCCAGATTATGTTCTATCGCAAAGATTTATTTGAAAACAAAGAGCTTCTTAAGGATTTCAAAGAAAAGTACAAGGTACCCCTTCGTCCGCCAAGAACATGGACCGAATTTAATGGTGTTGCCGAATTCTTTACCAAAAGCTATAATCCGAACTCACCAACAGAGTACGGCACCACATTTGCAGACATCATCAGTGAAGAATTGGCCCCCGAGATACTTATCCGTTTATGGTCTTACGGCGGTAAACTATGGGACAAATATAACCGCGTCACTATGTGTACACCGGAGAATATAAGGGCATTCCACAGTATTCTTCAGACGCTCAAATATGTAGAACAGCCTCTATTTAGAAAATCAATATCACAGACAATAAATGACTTCTCTTCCGGTAAATCTGCAATGCTTATTACCTATACGGAGTATGCCTCTCAGATTAATGAAAACATTTATTCTAATGTCATTGGACGCGTTGGATACGAAGCAGTACCCGGTAAGACCCCTGTCAGTGTCGGTTGGAATTTCGGGCTTAATCCCTTTACACCCAAAAGCGACCTGGCCTACCGGTATTTCAACTGGCTGTGCCAGCATGATACCAGTTACTATATGACAATTTTGGACGGTCAGTCCCCCGTCATCGCTGCGTATCACAGTCATGAATTATTAAAGCTTTATCCATGGATGGAGCTGACGGAAAAGAGTTTCGAATACTGCCACAAAAGAAGCGGTCCCTATCGGCCCAAATCGCTGATTGTACCTCAGAACAAAATTGAGTCTATTCTTTGTGATGTGCTCGGTGACATCCTGAAAAGAGGCTTATCTGTTCAGGATGCCCTGGAATTAGGTCAGACAAAGATGGAGCTTCTATTCAGGCCGTACGGGTACCCGAAGCCGCTGAATCCGTCCTGATCTCAGGCTGTAATTTCTATAATTTTTAAGGCAATAGCTGAACCGATCCGCAGGTGACCTTCCCGGTTGAAGTGTAATCCGTCATCGGTACTGGGAAGTGCTATTTTAGCTGCATCCAAATAATGGCATCCGGCAAGCTCCGCAACCCGCGCAAAGTACATGCCAAGTTCCAGGGATGTTATCGTTGCTTCCTCTTTACCAAACAAATCCGAAAGCCATGAGTTATGCAGATCACCGACCAGCGTCGGCGACACCAGGAGTACTTCCGGAGACTTGCCAAGGCTTCCGAACTTGCTGTTATTCACCAAATTAACGAGTACCGCAGCACCTGCCGATACATCAAAGGCGGTCAGACCGAAACGCTTTTTGAGATCATTTGTTCCAAGCATGATAATCACCAGATCAAGCGGAGAATGTGTCTCAAGGCAGGGTATCAGGTAATCTTTTCCGCATTTGAATCCTTCAATCGGATCCGGCCACACTGTCGTCCTGCCATTTTGGCCTTCCTCAATGATTCGATAGCCATTTCCGAGACTGTTCTGCACGATCCCCGGCCACCGTTCATGATATTCGTAACGTGCATGCGTAACAGGATCATATCCCCACGTATTCGAATCACCAAAACAAAGAATGTTTTTCATAATAAGCGCGCCTCCCTGTTCATTAATTACTGGTTCGAATTTTTAGGATAAGAATTTTGCAGCGGATTTAATCGGCTCTCTTTTTGATATATTTGTCATAAAATAAATAAAAGGCATACAAAGGAGCACTTACGCTCGCATTAAATTCGTTCAGGAAATTCTGCAGTTCGGTTCCGTCATGCACCAGATACGTTCTTGTCGAAGCCGGTCCCTTAACGCCCATTTCATTCAGATCAATTTGTCCGTCCCTGACAATGAGCGTCTCATAGATTTCTTTTATTACCGCGCCGATCTGATTCTCAAAATGCTCAAAAGCATCTACGAGCTCCTGGTTGTAATGCAGAAAAGGATCTCCTTTGGCCATACTTATGATCTGGACGCCGTCCATTGCGCTCTCGATAAACTGCAGATGATCTGCCCAGCATTTGTTTATCGCAAAAAGCTCAATCACCTTCTGTGCACGTTCAAACTCTTCTTTTGATACTTGAGTCATTAGTTCCCGGTATTTTTCCGGAGATGTCTTTTCAAAAAAAGAAAGAGCGGTATCCCCACGCAAAATATCATCGCGTTTCTTATGAACTAGTTTTCTTTGATCATCGACTAAATAGGAGTATTTCGAAAGTGTCAGTTTGGCATCAAATGTCTGACCCTCAACGACTTTTTGTGTATGAAGGATTGCCCGGTTTATCAGCGGATTCTGGAGTGGCTGTTCCTGCTTAATCCCTCTGTACTTAGGAGGAATGACATCATTCACACGGTACTTAACGATTAAATTATCTTCCAGGCTGATAAAGAAACGGCTCTCTCCCGGATCGCCCTGCCTGCCCGCACGCCCTCGCAGCTGATTGTCTATACGTATACTTTCGAACCTGTTGGTACCGATAACATAAAGACCACCTAAAGAACAAATCCTCTGATACTCATTTTTTTCAATGCCGCCAAGCTGAATATCAACACCGCGGCCGGCCATATTTGTAGATATTGTCACAGTATGGAGCTTTCCTGCATTTGCAATAATAACCGCTTCCTCGGAATCGTTTCTGGCATTCAGCACATTGATATCCGGAATGGCTTCCCTGAGCATATCAGCTAAATGCTCTGATTCTTCAATGCTGCTGGTGCCAACAAGTATAGGCCTTCCTTTGGTATGTTCTTTAATAATTTCAACTGCGACTGCTTTATATTTGGCATCCTTATGTGTGAAAACAACATCGGGCTGGTCAATTCTGATACAAGGCCTGTTTGAGGGAATGACAGTTACAGCTTTGTTGTAGAACTCATGAAATTCAGGAGCTGCTGAACAGGCCGTGCCGGTCATGCCGCAAATACTTGGATAAAGCTTCAGAAAATTCTGCAGAGTGATACTGTTCATGACAACACCCTTATTCAGGGGTATCAATCCTTCTTTAAGTTCCACGGCATTCTGGAGGCCGTCAGGCCACTGACGATTCTTCATAATGCGTCCCGTGAACTCGTCAACGATCTGCACTTCATCCTTTCTGACAATATAGTCAACATCCTTTTTGAGAAGGAACTGAGCCTGAAGAATCACATTGATCTTTGCAAGTATATCAACATTCTTAACATCATAGAGATTATCAAGTCTTAAGTCTTTCTCGATCATATCCACGCCGGTCTCCGTCAGGAAGATATTCTCTTCATATTCATCCGTCTCAAAATGCAGATCGCGCTCGAGTTTGGATACGGCATGGAATAATTTTTTCTCAATCTCTATCAAAGTGGGAATATCACCGGCTATAACCAGCGGAACACGGGCTTCATCAATAAGAATGGAATCAGCTTCGTCAATAATAGCGTACTTAAAGTCCCGCTGAACAACATCTTCCGCATGATATGCCAGAAAACTCTTCAGATAGTCAAAGCCGGCCTCTTTTGCTGTAACATAGGTTATGTCGGCGCAATAAGCATCTTTGTGTTCCCGGGTACTCATGCCTTCATTGATATACCGGACCGATACATCCAGGAAATCATATACAGGCTTCATCCAGAGCGCATCTCTTTTAGCCAGATAATCATTAAAGGTTAAGACATGTACTCCTTCTCCTGTTAATGCATGAAGATATGCTGCAAAAACAGCTGTCAGAGTTTTGCCTTCCCCGGTCGGGAACTCGATGATGCGTCCTTTGGCCAGTACCGCAGCTGCCAGGAGCTGTACATCAAATGGTGTAAGCCCCAGGGTGCGCTTTATTGCTTCAAACGTAACGGCGAAAGCTTCCGGCAGCAAATTTTGAAGGGTCTCTCCATTTTGGGCGCGTTCTTTTAACGCGTGCGACATCGCTTTTATCTGTGAATCCGGATATTCCGACAAAGAATATTTCTTTATTTTTGAAAGCGTTCTTATGAAAGGCCTCAAATTCCTGTCAATACCGTTATTGTTAACCATTAGATACCTCTTTATCACTATTCATCAATTATATGATATAAAAGTATACTTTTATAGGTTAGGGTCAATTTCGGTAACTTTTAATCGCTTACCAGAGAATTGTCATAATAGAACGAGCAGTAATTTTAAACGGACATACTTTGCTTCCATCCATCAACTGAAACGGGAGCGCCTCTTCTGTCCGGTTAAGAACAATGACAACCTTTTGGCCGTCCTTATTCATAAATCCGACCGTCTCAAGCATGTCTGTATAACGCGATACCGGCATCCGTCTGGCTCCCGGCAGGACAAATCGAGAAATATGACCCAAATAATAATATGACAAATGAATATGAATCCTGGAATTTTCGGAATCACTCGGATCCTTGGTATCTTTGGTATCTTTGGTATCTCTGGTATCTTTGGTATCTCTGGTATCTCTGGTATCCTTGGGATCCTTGGAATCGCATAATATAGGCGCATCACAAAAATTGCCGACATGATTGGGGCCGCCTTCCATATTAAGCAAAAGATTCCAGTCAATATATCCATTTGCCCCTGCTGCTAGTGTTCCAATCATGTCGTGTGCGTACATTTCTGCATGCTTCAGCGAATCCGTCTGGCTGAAACGCGAGTATTCAACGCATCCTTCCGTGAAGATTAGTTCTTTCTGCGGAAAAGCTTCACGGGTAAGCTGAACAGATTCAAAATGATCTCCGGAATACCAGTGAAAAGCAATTCCGGAAATTGAACTGTCTGCTTCAACATCTGATATCATTTCTAAGGCTCTGTCAAAAACTTTTTCCTTATTATGGTCCCAAATAGCAATCTTAACATTTGACAGATTATTCTCCCGCAGTGATTTTTTTAAATATTCTGAAGCGAAACGTTTTTCCTGTTCACTTGTATAGATGCACGAATCCCATGTCTGAGCAGCCGCCGGCTCATTTTGCACGGTGACACGGTCAATTGGAATTCCCAATTTCCGATACTCGGCGATATACCGTACTATCATATCAGCCCACATCTTATAATATTCATCTTTGAGAGAACCGCCATGGCACATGTCCTGATTTGTTTTCATAAACGCCGGCGGGCTCCACGGGGATGCCAGAATGGAGAGGTCCGGATTTAGCTCTATCGCCTGTAAAATCATAGGAATCACATATTCTTTGTCACGCTCCAAACTAAAACTGTCCAGATTACTATCATTTGAATCACTAATATAGCTGTAACTGCCCAGTGAAAAGTCGCAGCTCTGGATGGCTGCGCGGCAAAGTGAGTACCGATTACCGGTTTCTCCAAAATACAAAGAAAGAATCTCTTCCCTCTCCGATTCGCTCATCTGAAAAAATGTATAGGCTGCCGCCTCAGTAAAAGCTCCGCCGAATCCGATAATTTCCTGCCGCAGAGCATTAGGATATACTTTTATCAGTTGTTTTTCTGTATCTGGCATCTCAACAAAATCGAGCTCTCCCTTTGCCATAATCTGATCCTTCCGGGTCAGAAAATATGTTATTTCTTTCATGCTTCCACCTCATTTGCATTGTCTGATAACCATTCGCCAAAAAAGAGGAAAGCGGCATCTGTGAATCCCGGAAGCGGTTCGTGTCCGAAATCGGGATACACCATTATTTTTTTATGGGTGCTTATTTTGTTGTAAGCGGCATATTGTGTTGACGGCGGACAAATCGAATCACAAAGCCCTGTTCCGATAAGAACCTCCGCGCAAATTCTATCTGTGAAAAGTGCAGTATCGATGTAGGAAAGTTTATGAAAAATCTCGCCTTCACGCTTGTGCAGCGGGTCAAACATACGAAACCAGTTCCTGAGATCCTCATAAGCCTCCTGTGCCAGATCCATTTCCCATACCCTGCGATAATCACATAGAAAAGGGTACATAACGGCAGCTTTACTTATTTGCGGAACTAATGACGCGCAGATAAGTGCAAGCGCGCCTCCCTGTGAACCCCCGAAGACACCTGCTTTTTCCTTGTTAATTTCCGGAAAACTCATAATAAGACCGGCAAATTGTGCTGTATCAAGAAATATTTTGTAGAAGAGCAAATCCTCGGGAGAACCCTCGATTCCTCTTGTTACATGTCCGTTAAGGGTATTTCCTTTGACTCCGCCCCTGTCTTCCGATTTTCCGCCCTGTCCCCTGCAGTCAAGTGCCGCATAGCAAAACCCTGCGCCGACATAGTTCAATTTATCAGCCCAGTCTCCGCTGCTCCCTGTATAACCATGAAATTCCAATATTAATGGACAGTTTTTACGTCCCCGCGGACGTAAGTATTTGCCATAAATTCTTGCACCTCCAACACCTGTGAAATAAATATCAAAACACTCGACTCCGGGAATCTGAAATGCTGAAGGGATCATTTCCAATTGAGGATCGATCTGATTGATCAAATCAAGCCCACGAGCCCAAAACGAATCAAAATCGTCCGGTTTTTGTGACAAGCCCAAATATAGTTCCAGTTCACTCTGCGGAAGATCAACTGTTGGCATACTCAATCACCATCCTGTGCATATCGATTCAAGTTATAAACCCGTATCGCATTTTTGGAAAATACTTGTTCTTTGATGGTCATTGATCCGCCTATTTCATCGATTGCGTCCAGAATTGCTTTCAGCTGCTCATATAGAAATAAGGTATATTCATCCTCTTTGTCCGGATATTGGTGTTGATTCCACAGAAAGTCCTCCCGGCAAAGGTTAATATACGTCCTTTCAGTCCATTCGCGTTTACCATGCCACAGCAGAATTGGCTGGTCTGTTCCAAAGATAATCTGCTCTGGTTTCAGAATTTGAAAGGCTGCTTTATAGACCTGAGGATTGATTACGGCTGTCGTATCGAAATACAAATTTTTAACTGTATCACCTAGTTTTCTGATTCCTTCTTCAAAATAGCAAAGATTGAAGCAGCGGCCCATATGCGCAAGAACAAGCTTAATATTCGGGTACATCCCGACAATTGTCTGGATATCTCGAATATTGTCGTCATCTGCAAGGCGTTCCGATCTTGGAAGATGAATCAGTACGGCTGTATGAAGACGGTCGGCAATCTCCAAATGACTGTGAGGCATATAATCAAAAATTCTGATATCTTCCTCAACTGCATTCTTTGCAAAACTCACATACGGTTTAAATCCCGAAAAGCCGCCCTCAACAAAGACTTTCTCAACATATTCCGGACTCCATTCAGGACGCACAGACATGAGCGCATGGCCATTTTTAGCAATAAACCCCTGGCTGACATACTCATTATTGGCCTTCATGTCTGCTTCTTTGAGGGGAAACGGCAACGCAAGAAAGTCAACATGCTGTTCAGGATATAAAATCCTGCCATATTTCTGAGCGGTCTCAATGGGAAGTACATAACCGCACTGAAGTGCCCAGTCTTTTCGGATAGTCTCATCCGTAACTTCTTTCACATGTTCTTTCAGGTTGATATGGATATGTGCGTCAATAATATGTTCGGGCAGTCTGTCTGCCAGGTACTTCCTGTAAAATTCCTCGTCCTTATCATCACGTTTGAAATATATTTCCATGCATCTACTCCCATTGGTCAATGCTTTGCAGAGCAATTAATCCTTGTACGAATTTTTTGTACTTTTTCTCATAATACGAATTCATATCAGATGAGGCAGATTCGACCGGAGTCAGACGTGTAAAATGGCTTACTGCTTCATCATAGTCTGCATACATCCCAACGCCCACTCCGGCAATCGCTGCTGCACCGATACATGCGGCATCTTTGACTTCAGCCACATATACCGGCCTTCGAATTACTGACTGAATAATTTTGAGCCATGCACTGCTTTTTGCTGCTCCGCCCGTAATCTTAATGCAGTTGACAGCAATGCTGTTTTTCTCATAATCTTCGATCATCAGACGTAGTTGGAACGCAATGCTTTCCATACAGGCAACGGCAAGATCTTCACTGGTGTGATACAGTTCAAGTCCTAGAAATGATGCCTTGAAGGAGCTTTTCCATATTGGATACCCTGCACCGGTCAGGTAAGGGTAGAACAATAAATTGCGGTTGCCTTCATGGCAGCAATGTGCATACTCATCGATTTTCAGATAAGTAAGATCTTTTGCATTTGATTTAATCCAGTCGAGAGCAGCCCCTCCTGTTGACAGGGATGCCAGCGCGCCATAGACGCCCGGCAGCACATGAGGCCCGGGAGAAATATAAGTCGATGTCGATACGACATGGTCAACTGTTGCCAGGATAACCCATGCAGTTCCCGTTGAAACCATCAGATCTCCCGGATGAAAAGCAGTTGAACCCAAAGCACCGCAATATTGGTCATGTGCTCCCTGAAAAACAACCGTATGAGTTGTAAGACCCATTTCAAGCGCAGCCTGAGGCAGGAGCGGACCTAAAAAAGTGCCGACCGGTGTAATCGGCGGGAGTTTCTCCTGCTCCAGTGTGACAGCACTTAGAATCCGGGAATCCCATGTCAGCGTCTGCAGATTCATCATCTGCCGCATGGCCGCATTCGTAGGATCGATACTCATTACACCTGTTAATCTGAATTGAATATACTCCAATGTTGACACAAAATATTTTGCCTTTTCCATCCATGCAGGTTCGTTTTCTTGTATCCAGCGAGCCTTAGCCATGTCAAGTCCGGCATGAGATTTCCACCCGGTTGTCAAATAGATATAGTCGCCGCCGAGCAACTCATCAAGTTCATCCGCCTGCCGCTCTGCGCGTGAATCCATCCAGGTAATGGCTGGTGTGATAATATTATCGTTTTCGTCAAGCAGGCAGGAACTGCCGCCTTGTGTGGACATTGAAATTGCCTGGATGTATTCTGCATCATGACCTTTTAGCGCCTGCTTTGCGGCTTCTGTCATAGCCTGGTACCAATCTTCCGGATTCTGTTCAACCCGTCCGTCTCCATAGGATTTATACCCGTAACCGGCATATCCATGACCTATAACAGCGTTTTCACGGTCAATGAGGATCGCTTTGCAGCCTGTCGTTCCTATATCAATTCCTAAAACACTCATATATATTCCTCTCATGCAAAATCCGGCAGTGTCAGCTTTTTTCAGGACGCAATTAATTCGTCAATCAATTGAATTTCCAATCCAAAACGCCCGGCAACTTTGCTGTTCGTGCATATACCGAAATAAGTATTAACTCCGTCAGACAATTCTGGAAATGCGGCAATTGCTCCGGCGAGACCTTTATCTGCCAGAGCCAGACCATACCGCAGGGTTGCGTTGGTCAGTGCCAGAGTAGATGAAACCGGAACAGACCCGGGCATGTTTCCGACACAGTAATGAAGAATTCCTTCGACAAAATAAATTGGATTTTCATGGTATGTAACGACTGATGTCTCAAAACATCCGCCCTGATCAATTGCAACGTCCACCATAACCGCTCCCGGTTTCATCGTTTTCAAGTGACTTTGCCGGACCAGTTTGGGTGTAGAGTCTCCTGGAATCAGAATGGCTCCAATGACTAGATCCGCTGATTTAAGTTCTTCTGCGATATTGTCGGGAGTTGAAAACAGTGTTTGAATTTTGTTGCCGTACAGATCATCAAGATAAGTAAGCTTTTCAAGATCGATATCCATAATAGTTACATCGGCACCCATTCCAACAGCCATTTTGAGGGCGTTCATCCCAACAACCCCTGCTCCGAGAATCACAACCTTTCCCTGCTTTGTGCCGGGAACACCGCCAATCAATACGCCTCTTCCGCCAAAGGGTTTTTCAAGATACTTTGCACCTTCCTGCAGAGAAAGCCGGCCGGCAATTTCACTCATCGGCTTAAGACAGGGCAAACCGTGATTTTTAACAATCGTCTCGTAGGCGACGCCAATTGTCCCACTCCCCAAAAGGGCTTCTGTCAGATCCTTATTGGCAGCCAGATGCAGATATGTAAATAGAATCTGCCCTTTTCTCATCAGTGGATATTCCTGTTCCAGAGGTTCCTTGACCTTAATGATCATATCGCTTCTACCCCATATCGTCTCACTATCTTCCACAATCTCCGCTCCCTGATCAACGTATTCCTGATCAGAAAAACCGGCTCCGATTCCAGCGTTTTTTTCCAAAAAAAAGGTGTGCCCATGACGAACATATTCACCGGCATTATCCGGAGTTACCCCTACCCGATACTCATGAGATTTTATTTCTTTAACACAACCGATAATCATAATTTTCTCCCATTCATTTTGTTTTACTATAAACCAGTGACAAGATATTTATCAGAATCAGCATAGCTGCGCATTATATAATATGGATCTCAAATGACATCATCTGACCAAAATGAATCAAATGCTCCAAAACAGCCCCATAAAGAAGGACAAGATGATGTGTTCCGCCAACCTCACTATAAGTCTTCAGTAAATCCTCAACCCGGCATTCCGGTGAAAACCATCCGTGTACGCTTTTTTTCAGTGCATCCGGCGTCCCTGTTTCATTGATTTTTCCGCGAATCAGAATCAACCGGAATTTTGTATCGGAAACCGGGGCAAGATTTACAAGAACTGCTGTCCCGGGCTGATAGCAGCCGTATAGAACGGCGGGATCACAAGTCTTTGTATAGGGAAAAGGAAGATATTCCATAGTAGGCTTGTCAGCAAGGATGGATGGATTGACCTCCGCCATATGACTGAGAAATATGGTTTGTCCTTTCCAATCCGGACAGAACATTTCTGTGAAAGTTATTTGAGAATTTATTGCATACAGGGCACCATATAGACCGGCTGTCAGTACATCGCCCTCACCTGCATATCCGATACCCATTGACATTCCCTTGTCAATTTCAAGAACAGGCATGGCATCGAGGCCGGTTTTTTCATCCATATCAAGGAAATTGACGCTTAGTGCTGTTAACTTTTCATCTTCGATCCACTTGCGGATCAGAAGACCGGCTTTTACTGATTGCCGATGAAGGTAATCATTTGTCTGTGTAATGCTGTAAGAAGCCATGTCCACCAGCATTCCCTGTTCAATGGCATCCTGTGTTATGTATCCTTCATGTTTTTGTGTGTCCAAAATGCTGTATGGAACAACTTTCATTCCAATCTGTGCGGCAAGCACCTGCTCGGATACTTGAAAATCGCCCATTCCAACAAAAGGCCTTCCTACCAGTCCGACTCGTGCCGTCTTAAACCGAATGGCAGCGTATGCTGATTTACAGAGCCCATGAATCCTTTCAAGAATATCCGAATGGTCTATATGACCGGCTTCCACAAAATATGTTTTGTTCCTTCTCTTAAGGAGGCTGCACATATCCTGAACACCATGAATACCGTGATTGTACATGATGGCATCAATATGTGTGTTTTGATCAAAAGAATAATCGGGCGTAGTGTCCATAATGATAATCGGCACGTTCAGCCGGCTGAGTGCATCAATACATTCAAGTGATGGTGAATAAGCCAGATGGAGAGTAATTACTGCACACACATCAGCTTCCACAAATAAATCAACAGCATTTTCAAATTCTTCACTGATTCTGCAGACCGGCACGGCTGTGACGTCAAGATCTAGGTCTCTCAGATGACAGCAAACTTTCTGGCTGAAGGAGTCGATGATGGGACGGACCTGGGGATCTGTCTGATCATAAAGAGCCAAATACAGCGGAAGAAAACCTACTTTAATTCTATCCAATTTTGTTTCCCCTATCCTTTCGATTTCTGATCGGCTTCCCACTTTTCTCTTACTTTTTCATACACGCTGTCCGGAATATCAGATACTCCGCGCGTGCAAAATGGAGCGAGCTGATCTCCTGCAATGACCGGATTTGTACAAAAATGATCGTCACGATACTGGTCCCTGATTTCAGCTATTCTAAAGTCAGGAACCTCAACGGGAATGTTGCCTCCGCAAATCGACTTATAAGCCAGGATGCCCGGCAGAGACATATCCAGCGCCTGATACACATCAATACAGTGCTCTCCGTCCGGTCTCCCGAGTAATTTTTCCAGAAAGTAATGCATTGTATAAAAATCTCCGCCGCCATGACCTGATGTTGTCCGGGACAAATCTGTATCAACCGGAGGCTTGGGGCGGTAACTTACTTCTGTATTCGTAAGTTTATTTCCTTCCTGAAACAAATAGAGACGATCCACGCCTTCATGCCAGCGGTCCGATTCCATCATTCCAGTAGAGCCATAGACTGAATACCATACCGAAGTTGGTTCTCTTTTCAGATATCCATGCAGACTCTTTACGGTAGCTCCGTTGCTCATCTGCATCACTATCATCCCGGATGTACCGCCGGGAAACCCGAGAACGGCCATATTTTCTGCGTTTGCAGTCTCAAAGCCGACAACGCGTACCGGACGTGTGCCGGTAATCGTTATGATCGGTCCGATACTGTGTGTACAGTAATAAGTTGAGTAGAGACGGTTGCGCCAGTGATTTCTATCTCCGTATGTGATATCTCCCCATATGGATTCGCAGTCATGAACATATTCACCTTCACCATGCATGAATTCGCCGATGTCACCGGCCTGGTATCGCTTTTTCATCTCCTGAGTGGCGGCAAAATAGCAGTAATTCTCTGCGTAAGTATATGTTTTCCCACTGGATTCAACAGCCTCAACAAGATCAACAGCCTGGCTTAGAGTCTCCACCGGAAGTACCTCACTGCACACATTCCGTCCTGACTTCAAAAGCCGGACAGCATACGGCGCATGTTCATTCGCATAATTGGCAAGGACAACGGCATCCATTTCATGTTCAAAGAATGAATCAAATTGGGTATAACACTTGATTTTAATCCCAACCTCTGCAGACAGCTTCATACATTCATCAAGAAGCGGCTGATATTGATCGCAGATGGCCACTAATTCTGCATCCGGATGCCTGGCAAGAACTTTGATCATAGCCATTCCACGGTATGCGCCAAAGACACCGATTCTAATTTTATTATTCATTTTATTCTCCTTTTGAAGGCAGGATACAAGTAGTCAGTCTTTGACAGCGCCTACAAGCAATCCCGATATGAAATACCTTTGCAGCATCGGATAGACGATTAAAATCGGAATAATTGCTATTACAGTGACGGCCATTTTTATGCTTTGCGGCGTTACCGCCGCCACCTTTGTCATAGCTGATTCCTTAGAGGGTGTATAAGCCGCCATATAGTTATATAGAACGTATTGCAGCGGATAGAGTTTCGGATTCCGGTAATTATATAATTGAGTATCAATGTACGAGTTCCATTGTGATACGGCCGAATAAAGTACAACAGCCGCTATTACAGGCTTACATAAAGGCAGGACAATTTTCCAGAATATCTGGAAATCGTTCGCTCCGTCTATATAGGCAGACTCCTCAATCGTCTGGGGCAGACTCTCCATATAGGCGCGGATAAGAATAATATTGAAGACATTTGCCATAGCCGGAAAAATATAGACGCCAAATGAATTTGTAAGATTCAGGCTTTTCATGACGAAGTAAGTCGGAATGAGACCGGCAACAACATACATGCTGAAAAGGATATATTTACGGAAGAATTTGATGCCGCACAATCGCTCCTTACTTATGGCGTACGCCGCCATTCCGGAAACGACGACCATGGTAGCCGATCCGACAACAGCCCTTGCAACGGATATATATAATCCGTTGACTACGTCATCATTACTCAGGCATACAATAAAGGCATCAAAAGAAATATTCTCCGGAAACAGAAACAGTCCGCCCGGCACATAGGATGATTCGCTGACTGAATAGACCAGTACATACCAGAACGGGTAAATCATAACTACCATAATGACAAGCATAATAACTGTATTTATTAACGTAAACGGCAAATCTTTTCGATTTATTCGTTTCATGTTTGACTACACCTTTCAATATTAGAAGAGTCCTCTTCCACTATTCTTTTTAACTACTTTATTCACAATGATGAGAAGAACTATGCTTACACCTGTCTTAATCATGCTGACAGCAGTAGCATACGAATAATCAAACAGTTTCATGCCATAGCGGTAGATATAATAATCAAATACCTCCATGGTCTCAATGTTCAAAGTGTTTGTGAAGATGAAAAACTGGTCCAATCCGGAGTTGAGAAGCCATCCGGTATTCATAATAAGAAGTACCATCAGGGTAGGAATCATATGGGGAATTGTAATATACCTGATTTTGGCCCAGCGCCCGGCTCCGTCAATAACAGCTGCTTCGTATTCTTCATTCGGAATTCCAGCGATGGATGAGATGAAAATTACACTGTTATATCCAAGTGAATTCCATATATTTACACCTATAATCAAAGCCCATGAAAGTTTAGGGTCTCCCAGGAGATTAATAGGTTCACTGATAATATTCAGTGCCATAAGTGTCTCGTTGATGGCACCTGAAGACACAGAGAAAAGCGAGTATACAACCGCATATAAGATAACCCATGACATAAAATACGGCAGAAAAGTCAGGGACTGAACGGATTTCTGCAAATACTTGCTTTTTACTTCTTTGAGAAGTATTGCAAAAACCAGAGCGAAGAAAAGGCCCAGAACAAGTGAAGAAACATTCATTACTAGTGTATTGCGGATTACGCCGATTGCGTCTCCGCTATCCAGGAAGAATTCTTTGAAATGTTTTAACCCGACAAACGGGGCCTTCCACATACTCTTACCGACCTGATAATCTGTAACCGCCATAACCCATCCAAAAATGGGAAGATAGCTGAATACGGATATGCAGATCATTGCCGGCAGCAGCATAATATAGAGGTAACGCTGGTTATATATTTTCCGCAATATTTTTGCACGGTCTGCTTTTCTAAAAATACTGATAGAAACCAGAACATCTTGTTCTTGTTGTTCTTGCATACAATTTATCCTCTCTACAATTTATAACTTTCAATAAAGATCAAAGTGGCAGAGATACATAAGGTTCATCATGGTCTCTGCCACTTATCCCTCCATCAATTATTTCATTGTTTCAAGGTTGGCTTTATTTGCAGCTAGAATTTCGTTGTATTTATCGACAACTTTTTGTACATCCATGTTGTTGTACTCTTCCATAAGTTCAGCAAGAATTACTTCAAATTGATCTTCACTTTCAGCTGTTATGAGCTTAGTACCGGCTGTAACTCTCCAAGCCATGAATTTCTCGTTAATTTTAGCTTCATCAGAGTTCGTATCAAGAGAACATGTGCTCGCAAGTCCTGTCAGAGCAATCTCACCTGTCTCAAGCCAGTAAGATTTGGAATTCTCCCAACCTAATGCCTTATATGCTTCTTTCTGGCGTTCTGACAAAAAGAGCTCATCCATATAGTTCGGATCCAAAGAAAGATTGTACGCGATACCGTCATCACCCTTTTGCTTGCAGGTACCTAAAAGGCTCAAAGCGCCGCTGAATCCAACAAGTTCACTGTATGTCGGATCTGAAGAAATTTTCTCAAGATATTCATCCGTAGGGACTCTTTTGCCGTCGACGATATTGTATTGTTCGCCTTCAATACCGCTCTGTAAAAGGATCTGCCCTTCATCTGACATAATCCAGTCGATCAGTTCAAAAAGACGATCAGGATCTTTGCAGTTATTGGTTATGACAACAGAATCAAAAGGTCTTGTTGTCTCAACACGGATCTGTCTCATAAGACCTGATTCTTCCTGTGTATTGCTTCTGATGGGCATATTGACATATTGCATGTCTTCATTGCCGGCAGCTGCAAGCTCAGTGTTGGCACCGCTGATTTCCCAGGTAATGTACCACATGCTCAAAGCACGTCCTGATGCCACCTTGGCGCGGCACTGGTCAAGTGTGTCTGTAAACGAATCAGGATCAAGAATTCCGGCAAGGTACAGGCGGTTAAAGAAGCGCAGATTCTGAATGAAATCTTCATTGGTAAATGCAGCTTCCCATTTCTGCTCAACTTGATTCCAGAGAACGGCGTCATTTGTTCCCTGATCGTTGGTAATTCCGCCTTTTTCAATGAATTCTGTTGTAAGGGAAGGTCCCCATGATTCAGCAAGAGGAATAACCATTCCTACTGTCTTCTCCCCATTGGTGGTCGGATATTGTTCCATAGCTGTTTTAAGGAAGTTGAACCAGTCGTCTTCCGATACAAGATTCGGCCAGCCCTGAGCCTCCAGTGCATCTGTACGTACACCGATATCATTGACTTCAGGATTTACATCATAATCCTGAGGCATGTTGATTTCCCATTTGTACACTTTGCCATCGGGACTTGCAACTTTCCAATAAGGAATCTGCTCTGCAAAACGATCCGCAAAATATTCGGATTCTGCAATATAATCATCAAGACAAATAACAGCGCCTGCCTCAATATATTTCTTAACCATGTCGTCTCCCTCAAGACGCATGATCTCAGGGTAATCGCCTGAAGAAAGCATAAGATTCTGTTTTTCTTTCTGATCACCTGTTGTCGGAATATACTCAAAAACGATGTTGAACTTTTCTTTGATGACTTTTCCTATTGCTGTGTCTGTGCTGAGCTTAACTACGGACTGCGGGTCGGTCAGAATTTGGATCGTGTACACATCATCTTCTTCAGATACTGCAGCCGTTGTGTCCGTCCCCGCTGCTCCCTGGGCGCAGCCACTAAAAATCGTGGTTGCTAATGCAAGACTGACAACGATCTTCATAACCCTCTTTTTTACGGCAAATACTTTTAACACAATTTCTTCCTCCTCATCAAATGAATCGATCTGTGAACGTTTAATTGTATGATTGAATTATAGATTATCCACATTGACCGAAAGCATGATGAATTATACAAAGACCCATGACCAATTAAAGAATCGAAGAAGTACGGCATTTAATTTTCCCTGGTGTATTTAGATCGGTATTCCCGTGGCGTTATGCCTGTTTTTTGTTTGAAAATGCGACAAAAATGATCGGAATCATTGTAACCAACCTTCTCTGCTATTTCAGCAATCATATATTTATTACTTGCCAGGTACTTCTGTGCAAGTTCAATCCTGCAGTTTATCAGAAACTCATTAAAGACAATACCTGTATGCTGTGTGAACAATCTTCCAAGATAGGCCGGGTTGAGGTAGTAACGGACGGCAATAGATCTAAGGCTGAGTTTATCCTGACAGTTCGCCCGGATATATTCCAGGATCGGTGCAATAATACGGTTCATTTTTACTTCGTCATATATGACGATACCGTCATGGTAAGAAAAGTCATTAACGTCAAAAAGAAGGCACGCATCCTGATAAGATTTTGCCAGGTCTTCAAGTTTACCCGCCTGACTTCCGATTGCGATTTTAATGTGGCTGTCAAATTCAAAAAGAATTCGTTCGGATAGTTTTTCAGCATATTCTTTCGGTGATAAGTCAGCCTTGAGTGATGAGCAGACGACAAGCGCATACCGGTTCTTCTCAAGATGGGCGATCTTAACACTTACCTCTGAAGTTGGATTCGTCTGGATTGCCTTCTGAAGATAACGCAGCAGTCGGTTCATATGAGCACTATCAGGCTCAATTACTATCACTCGAAACGAATTATCCGTGTAATTTGTTCCGGATTTTTCCAGATTATCCCGTGCCTTTTCAGATAATTGTCCTTCGCTTAGCAAGTCCGCCCAGATTCGTTCAATGAGAATGGACTGACTTTCCTTTATACTTTCATTAAATCTGCAGCTCTCATCCATTTTGACTTTAAGATTTTGTAGTATTTCGATAAGAAGATCTTCATTTACGGGTTTGAGAATATAATTTTTCACCCCAAGTTCAACCGCTTTCCGGGCATATTCGAAATCCCGGTATCCACTTAAAATGATTGTATTTATTTGGATGTCTTCCTCCGCCATTTGTTTTATCAGTCCAATACCGTCAAGCTTTGGCATACG
>Ga0209100_1000920_pt1 | contig 22321 bp, 21 predicted proteins | sample lystaG_FD_185480 | JGI IMG/M metagenome (GOLD analysis project Ga0209100, IMG submission 185480) | Glacier valley bacterial and archeal communities from Borup Fiord, Nunavut, Canada, to study Microbial Dark Matter (Phase II) -... | ecosystem: Environmental > Aquatic > Freshwater > Ice > Glacier ...
AGCCATGATAATAGGGAAGGCAAGTGTCCAGAATAGTGTCTGCACGTCGCGAACCGTGCATTTCAGGCGATAAGTAAATATATGCCAAAACACTTTTGTTACCCCCCTTTACTGATCTCTTAGTTCTTTGCCGGTGATTTCCAGGAACACATCATTTAGAGTCGGAAGTTCACAGTACACACGGCCGACCTGAATATTTTTGTCATGGATCGCAGACAGGATACCGCCAAGTCCGTTATGTCCTCTTTCTGTCGTGATCAGAATATTTTGATTCTGTGTATCAACCGATGCAATAAATGGAAGTTCACGAAGCCATTCAACATGGTCCCTGGGGTTCCCGGTAATAAATTCTATGGTAATTTTCTCGCCGACACGGATCATGCCTTTCAAATCGTCCTTAGTGCCCATCGCAATGATCCGGCCTTTGTCCATAATCCCGATACGTGTGCAGATCTGCTCTACTTCTTCCATATAATGCGACGTATATATGACGGTCGCCCCATTTTGATTCAGACGGACAATTCCTTCCAGTATGTTATTACGGCTCTGAGGGTCAACTGCAACCGTTGGTTCATCGAGAATAATCAATTTTGGCTTATGCGCGATTCCGCAGGCAATATTCAGGCGCCTCAAAAGTCCTCCGCTCAGTTTTTTGGGATAAAATTTCCTGAAATCCCCAAGGCCGACAAAGTCGATGGCTTCTTCCACAAGTCCCTGGCGGATTGATTTCTCCGGTACATAAAGGCCGCAGAAATAATCAATATTTTCATAAACCGTCAGTTCTTCGATGACAGCCACGTTCTGCATGACAATTCCGATATCTCTTTTCAAATCATATGAGCTCGGCGTCATCTTTTTGCCGAATACTTCGATTTCACCCTTGTCAAAACGAAGGAGCGACAAAATACAGTTGATCGCTGTTGTTTTACCAGATCCGTTTGGACCAAGAAGGCCAAATATTTCACCTTTTTTTACATCCAGCTGGAAATGGTCGAGTGCTATTAGATCACCGTATCTTTTTACTAAATTTGAAACCTTGACAACCATACTCTCTCCTCCTGCAAATATCAATCTGCACATCAAATATCCCTTACCTTGATTTCATTGTACAAAACAGATCTTCGTCAGCCAAGTGACAAACGTCCATACTTGCTTGTGACAAATGTCATGTTTATATTTGCCGCATACACATGATAGAATAAAAGCTGTATTTCTGTTTCGTCAAATTCCGGGGGATTTAGCAGGAAGGAAGCCTTATGACCGCACTTTGGGACAAACTGATTCTATTAGTGTTCTGTTCAGTGCTTTACCTGTCAAATGAATACAGCATTTATGCTGTTGTTCCGCTTATTTTTGTTATTTTCTGCGCCGCTCTCGAGAGTTATTTAGATAAGGAGCTGTTCAGCTTCTGGATCTTTATCACTATGGTCCTTTTGAGTCTTTATTTTCCAGGTTTTACCTATTTTCTTCCTCTATTTGTCTACGAAATGTGCTGCTCCCGCCGCCAGTGGTTTATTCCGCTTGCACTGCTTCCCGTCTTCCCATTCCTCGAAGGAAAAAATCCACGGTACTTTCTTTTTATACTCTTAGTTATAATCCTGTCCTTAGTACTCCGGAGCAAAAGCGTGATTTATACAAAAAAGCAGCATGAGTATAATCTTCTAAGAGATAAGGTCACAGAAAAACAGATGCAGCTTGAAAAATCAAATCGTGAACTGCTTGAAAAGCAGGACTACGAAGTTCATCTTGCCACGCTCAAAGAAAGAAACCGAATTGCAGCCGAGCTCCATGACAGTATCGGTCACGTTCTGACCAGCTCACTTTTACAGACAGGAGCCCTGATTGCAACCTGCCCGGATGAATACACCAGGACGCATCTGGCCGTTCTGCAGAAATCCCTTTCAGGCGGAATGGATGAAGTCAGGTCCAGCATCCATAACCTTCATGATGATTCTGTTGATCTTTATGATGAAGTTCGTGCAAGTGTCAATGAGTTTCTCTTCTGCCCTGTTTCAGTCCGCTATCAGATAGATAATCCGCCCGACAAGAAGATCCGCTACGCATTTCTTTCCATTCTCAAAGAAGGTCTTGCCAATATAACCCGCCATTCCAATGCCACGGAGGTAATTATTATTCTTCAGGAACACCCGGCTCTTTACCAGCTTGTTATCCGTGACAATGGAAGTACAGCTTCCGCGGATGCGAAAAGCACATGGATCGAATCCGAAGGAATGGGACTTCCGGGCATCAGGCAAAGGGTGAAAGGACTCGGCGGCAACACAGTCATCCGCATAAATAGCGGCTTTGAAATATTTGTATCAGTGCCAAAGGAGATGCCATGAAAGTTATTATAATTGATGATGATCCGCTTGTATCACAGGCGCTTCGAACCATTCTGCAGATCGATCCGGATATTACGGTTGCGGCGCTCGGCAGCGACGGTGCAGAAGCCCTGCCTTTATATGAGGAATATCATCCGGATATTCTGCTGATGGATATCCGCATGCAAAAAATCACCGGTCTTGCGGCCGGTGAAGAAGTTCTCTCCAAATACCCTGATGCGCGTATCCTCTTTTTAACAACTTTTTCAGATGATGATTATATAATCAAAGCTCTCCGTATGGGCGCAAAGGGATATCTTCTGAAACAAAATTTCGAAAGTATCGCACCTTCCCTGAAAGCTGTCATGGCAGGACAGAGCGTCTTTGGTGAAGACATCATTGCACGCCTGCCTCTTATGAATGAGACGAAGCAGCGTCAACCGGTTTCTTTCACCGGGATGGGCATAACGGAAAGAGAATACACACTTCTCTCGTTACTTGCTGATGGCTGCAGCAATCGCGAAATCGCTGAAAGTCTTTATATGAGCGAGGGTACGGTCAGAAATGCCATAAGTGTTCTATTAGAAAAGCTGCACCTGAAAAGCAGGACGCAGCTCGTCATTTTCTTTTTAAAGAGTCTGTCTAAGGATTTGTCATAAATCTTTTGAATAATGCTGCAGGAACTGACGCGTCCTCTCGTGATCCGATGAGAACACAGCTTGAGGCGTGCCGTCTTCAATGATGATTCCCTGATCCATAAAGATAATACGATCGGAGAGCTCACTGGCAAACGCCATCTCATGGGTTACGACAACCATCGTCATATGTTCATCAGCCAGGTCACGTATGACCTTGAGGACTTCCCCCGTAAGTTCGGGATCAAGCGCAGAAGTTGGTTCATCGAAAAAGATCATCTGCGGATTCATCGCGAGCGCCCTTGCAATAGCTACCCGCTGCTGCTGACCGCCTGATAGCTGATACGGATAGGCAGACGCCTTCTCAGACAGTCCGAGCTTATTAAGAAGCGACATCGCAGTCTGCTCTGCCTCTTCTTTGCTTTTGGAAAGGACCTGTACAGGCGCCTCTGTTATATTTTTCAAAATGCTGTAATGCGGAAACAGATGAAAACTCTGGAAGACAAGTCCAATACTCAGTCGGATTGACTTCAGCGTATCTTTGTCTGAGTATATAGCTCTTCCCTGTTCATCGTTTTTGCACAGGGCATGCCCGCATACGCTTATATTGCCTCCGTCCGCGCGTTCCAGCTGATTAACTACACGAAGCAGCGTTGACTTACCGGAACCGGACGGTCCGATAATGGATACAACCTCTCCCCTTGATACGTCAAGTGAAATATCTTTAAGGACGGATAGCTCTCCGAAGTTCTTTGATACGTGGGATACGTTCAGGATCTGTTCTGATTCCATGGATATTCTCTCCTCAAAGGCTTACCCTTTGTAGTAATTCAATTTCTTCTCGACTCTCGAAAAACCTGCGGCGACAACACTGTTCATGATCAGGTACAGAACGCCCGCCATTACAAGCGGTATAATAGTCGCTTCGCTGTTCATTACATTTTTGGCGTTTCGCATAAGTTCTGCAACACCGATTACCTGGGCAAGGCACGTATCTTTAACAAGTGTCATAAATTCATTTGCACACGATGGGGTGATCCTCTTAACGACTTGCGGAAGAATAATGCGCATGAATGTCTGCCATGGTGAAAGTCCAAGCACGGAAGCTGCCTCATACTGTCCGAGGGATATCGACTCAATTCCGCCGCGATAAATTTCAGCAAAATAGGCTGCGTAATTCAGTGAAAAGCTGACTACAGCCATGGTAAAACGGTCAACAGGGATTCCGAGTACAAGCGAGGGAAAATACATAAAAAAGAAAAGCTGCAGCATGAGCGGAGTACCTCTCATGATTAGTAGATACAGCTTAACAGGTAACTGGATTGCCTTATGTTTGGAAAGGCGAAGCCTTGCCACCAGGAGACCCAGCGGCAAGGACAGCACTATCGTCAGGCAAAACAGTTCGACCGCCTGAAGGGTTCCTTCAAGAAGGTATAGGAGTGTCGAAATGTAGTCCATTTATATTAATCTCTTTTCCGATTCTTCTGAACATCCGATTCGTCTGATTTGTGACGTTTAGTCAATTTGTGACATTTTGTCTAATTTTGACGTCTCATCTGTCTTTGTGACGCTGCGGCTTACTTAATTACTGTTACATCCTTACTGAACCATTTCATGGAAATCTCTTTAAGTGTGCCGTCATCGGCCATTGCTTTGAGCTGCGCATTTACTTCTTCACTAAGAGCCTTGTCAGCTTTTCTAAAACCAACACCGTATTCCTCATCGGCTAAAGCTTCGTCAAGAATGATGAAGTCTCCGCCGTTTTGTGTAATATAGTAAGCTGCAACGATCTCATCCATGAGAATCGCATCACATGTATTGCCCTGCAGTTCCATAAAGGCTGTAACATTATCTGAAAGTTCAACCACCTCAGCGAGGGAGGCCTTAAAGTCAGCGCTGTTGTCCAATGCCTCTGCCGCGCTCGAGCCCGCCTGCAGACAAAGAATTTTGCCGGCCAGACCGGACAGATCCGTAATATTGGAATCTGAACGCACAACAACTACCTGGCGGTTCTTCATATACGCATCTGAGAAAGTCAGCTGTTCCTGTCTGTCCGCAGTAATAGTAAGTCCATTCCAAATGCAGTCAATATTACCGGAATTAAGTTCAATGATATTAGAATCCCAGTCAATCGGCTGCAGCGTAAGCTCAACGCCCATACGGCTTGCGACTTCTTTGGCCACATCTATGTCGAAACCGGTTATCTCATTATTCTCATCACGAAATCCCATAGGCGGGAAAGCGTCATCAAGACCAAGGATCAAAGCCCCTGATTTTTCAATCTTAGTCAGTGAATCATCTTTCTTTTCGCATCCTGCAAGAAAAATCGAGCTCATCATAACAGCCGCCAAAACCAGAGCAATTCCCCTCTTCATATAAACCCTCCTATTATTTTCAGTTACAATATGTAATGTGTTATCGCAGTATCACTTTAGCATTGTAAAGCACGATCGCTTTTTGGTAAATAGCAAATAACAGAATTCTGCCTTTTTCCAATAAACCCGGTGACAAAATCGTCACGACATTTTTTGTCATTCGTATTATACTGTATGCAAATACTGTGCACTATAGGGGAGAGATTCATGAACATAGCCATATTTACAGACACATATTTTCCTGATATTAATGGAGTCACCTCATCGGTGTTTACTCTTTCTCAAGAACTAAAGAAGCGCGGACACAATATATATGTATTTACTGTATCGGAACCTCGTTCTGAACTCAAAAAATTGCATGAGGATTCTTCTGTCTATCGATTCCCTAGCATCCCGATTGTTTTTTTGAAGCCTCACCGCGCAGCTTCGCCTTTTTCGATCCGGCTTTTCCGTCTCATAAAGAAATTCAAAATAGACATTATCCATACGCAAAGTGAATTTTTCATGGGCTTCATGGGCGTGGGCGCATCCACTTCTTTTCGGCTGCCAATCGTGCATACATATCACACGATGCTGGAAGATTATACTCATTATGTTGCCGGCGGCAAGCTTGCCACACCTGCAATGGCCCGCCAGTTCAGCAAGACCTTCTGCAACTTTGCATCCGCAATTATTGTCCCAACGGAGAAAGTAGCAAATTTTCTTCGTGAATACGGTGTCAGAAAGCCAATATACGTTATTCCTACCGGCATAAGCTTAGCTCCCTTTATGAGAGAGAATCATTCCAAAGAGGAGATCGGGGCACTCAAGAGACAGCTTAACATCGATCCGTCCTGGCCAATCATTCTCGTTTTGGGTCGATTAGCCAAAGAAAAGAGTGTTGATCTGATCATTTCACAGATGCCCGGCATACTTAAGCGAATTCCGAAAGCCCGCCTTCTGATAGTCGGTACCGGTCCCGAAAAAGAGAATCTGGAACATATGTCCGAAGCTCTTCATGTCGCAGATCATGTCATCTTTACCGGTGCTGCGCCTTATCGCGAAATAGGTTCCTATTATCAGCTGGGGGATGTCTTTATTTGCTGTTCTGTCACAGAGACCCAGGGCCTTACCTATTACGAGGCTATGGCTGCAGGCGTTCCAATTATTGCCCGAAGGGACGAATGCATCAAAAAAATCTTAAGGGATCGTATTGACGGAAGACTCTTTGATTCTCCCGACAGCATCCCTGATATTGTGTACGATGTGATTGAAGACCCATCAGCCCGCGAAATGTATGCAAGAAATGCATACGAAGCGGTAACAGCCTATTCCTCTACCGCTTTTGGAGAGAGAGTTGAAGATGTTTATACAAATACAATCGACAGGCAGCGCGTCAGGACAGGACAGAGGAAAGATTCTATTGTAAAGATTCCTACGCCGGGCGCACTGAGGCATTTACGACTTGTAACGATGCATCCAACCAGTCACAAAAAGAGACAAAAGAAGAACTCCCATGGCAATAATGAGAACTAAGAAGGCATTTGCAGGGATAATTGTGTCCTGAACCGAAGAAATATTACGGATCAGAATCCCCGAAAAGGCCCATAATGCGGTCAAAGCAAACAGATAGTCTTTCTTGGATACAAGAAAATACTCCGTGTACAGTGTCAGGAGAATTATGGCCGTTATCATCCATACTTCTGATGAAATTCCCAGAAGATCGGTTGTAAAAGCCTTCAAAAACGCTGCGAAATTAATTACCATTGCAATTGAAACCCATGCCAGATATATGGAAAACGGCATCCGTACGAAAAATATCTCTTTATTATTCATGTTCTCTCTGGATAAGCGTATATACGCAATCAGCAGAGCAACCCACATAATAAACAACAGAACGAAACTATACTCGATGTAGTCAAAATGCCAGGCAACAAGCCATACAATATTGGCTACACTTGATATAATAAAAAGTGCGTTCAGCGAAAAAACGAGATCGGGATTGTTACCCTCCGTTTTTTTGTGAAATGCTCCGAGCTGAAACAGGACAAAAAGGAAGAGCCATAAATATATAACGCCCCATATGGCAAAAGTAAATCCGGCTGGAGTGAGTACAGTATCATGGCGGGCAGAAATCTCTGCGGTCGTTACATGATTCAGCGGCCACATTTCGAAAATTATATTTGCAGCAATCATAAGAACAAAGAATATTGAATTAGATATTCGCAGGCTCCCTGCTTCATTTTTATGGAACATCCTATTCCTCCTTATTATCAATTAAGTTACTTTCCCTGATTCCTTAGGTCATAAATATATATGACTGGAATGTTTTGACATACCTATATTATATATAACAAAAATGAAATCACAACAAAAAAACAGCACAGATCAAAAATATCTGTGCTGTTTTGAAACTATTTTCGCCATGCATTATTTGTCTTTAATATTTATTTACATTTATAAATATATTTAGTTTAGTTCAGGCAGCCAGTTGAATATCACCCGAAGTTGTTTCCAGTACCAGATGATACTGAGGAGATTCACCGATATCAGCCGACGCATTATCTTTATCACTGCCTGAATAATTCATTGGAACATTTGATGATATGTCACCGCTTACGCAGGATGCATCAACACTGTAACTGACACCCTCATCAATAGAGATTTCCACCTCTCCTGAAGTGGTATCCACCGTTAAGTCCCCAAGGGCTTCTGCTACGGATATATCAATATTACCGGAGGTACACTGCACACGGCCGCCGCCCGTCAGTGAGGAAATGTGAATGTCTCCGGATGAAGTAGATAAGTCTGCCTCTCCTTTGATCACTTGAACTTCTATGTCGCCTGAGGTTGTCCGGACAATTCCGTCTCCGGTAATCTCCTTCATGATAATCTCGCCGGAAGATACAGTGATGTCAAATGTATCTGCTTCAATCCTGCCGAGTGTTATATCACCTGATGTACTTTTGAGAGAAAAGTCAGTGCTGGTCATATCCGCTATACCAACACTTCCGGATGTCAGGACCGTCGAGAAATCCAAAAGTTCATACGCTCCTGATATCTGTAAATCACCGGAAGTGTTGGCAATAGTTAGTTGTTCTGCGTAGCTTTCCGGCAGCGAGATTTCAATAATCCGCGAAGTCCAGTTCCAAAAAAAGAAATTCCGCATCTGTATTTTATCCTGAACAATCGAAAGGATACCGTCATTCACCTCAACAGTTAGATCAACATCCTCCTTGAGAGACGCGGGACCGCTGTAAACGATGGCTATCTCATCACTGTCAGACGGCGTAATAATAATGTCTGCGCTGCTCAAGTCAAGAGAAATTTCCGTAATTCCTTCCAATTTCTCTGTTTGTGAAAGAAGTTCAATCTGTTTTTCCGTCCTGAAAAAATTAGAGAAGTTCATTTTGCCTAACAGAAACAGGAAAAGAATGACAATCAGAATCACAATAGCCGCTAAAAACACGACAAGCTGAATAATTTTGACAGTCTTCATCTGCATCACCCCTTTATCTCAAAAACTAACTTTATGACACCTTCGAGGAAGAACCCAATGATGAAGATAATCCATGAATAGGCCCAGGCACCGAAGTAGAAACTGAAAACCAGATAAATTATGACCAAAAGCGACCAGAGAATACTTGATATTGAATTTCTCAGATGTTTTCTGCCTGTGTTATCACTTTTCCATTGCTTGAATTCTTCAACAATTGTCTCATCCTCTTTTACATATTTGGGTCGTGTCATTGAGTTATAAATCAGTAATCCGGTAGCAAGCGCTACAAACACAAACATCAGGATAACGCCTGTAACGCTGCTGTTGACCACGCTGTCGAAGAAGATGACGCAGACAGGTGAGAGAATATAGAGTCCTACCGCGATCGAGACAAAAAGAGCGCTCTTCTTTCTGTCTTCGGCCGAATACTGACTGTTAAAAGCAGATTCGTTCTGAATCTGCCGAACAAGTTCTGAAATATCTCCAATACTTGCAATGACAGTTCGGTATGCATCATCGGGCACATCACCCTGAGCGATCAAATCATCATATTTACTGTTCAGATTAGCCAAAAGTTCTTCCTTCAGATCCAATACCTTGCGTGTCTGGGGAGCTCCGTCAAAAAGGCTGTTAACATGCGTTCTAATCTTCTCGTTCATTGTATTTCCTCCGTAAGCAACTGATCAATAATCTCCTTTGTCTCTTCCCAGTCAACTTTATTCTTAAGATAGATCTGTCTTCCAGTCGGTGTAATACTGTAATATCTTCGTCTTGCACCCGTACTCTCATCTCCCCAGTAGGAGACAATCATCCCTGCTTCCTCGAGCCTGCGGAAGGCTGAATAGAGTGTTGCTTCCTTAAGCTCATACTTGTTTGCCGTTTTAAGCTGAATCGATTTGTTAATTTCATATCCGTAACTATCCCTGTGCAGTAAATGTGTAAGAATGATCGTATCTGTATGTCCGCGAAGCAGATCCGACGTAATTGACATAATCTATACTCCTTTCAAAGTATTACTCCAAATAATGTAGATGCTGTATTTATGTATATGCTATTTCTTATATAGATTCTATTTCGTTATACTGTGTCTGTCAAGGTATTTGATAAAATTTTTTTGAAATGTGTTAAAATATCTAAAAAATATGGGGAGCATCTATGAAAAAAGAATTATTTACTGACGACAAATACAAATCCAGTAAAAAATCCATGTCCATTCTGAAGGCTAATCTCACAGCGATGATCTACCCGGTTCCTCTTGTCATACTTTTTACAGCCGGATATATGGCGTCGATTATTTTGGCTGATAATTGGCAGAAGGGCTTCTCTTTTACAATAGGAGAAAATCCGATTACTATGTTCCTCAATTTGTTTCTGTTTTTTGCGGCTTTTTTTGTTCTTATTGTACTGCATGAAATAACTCACGCTGTATTTTTCCTGCGCGGCTGCGAAAATGGCAGAAAAAGCATCACCTTCGGAGTCAAGTATGCAACACCCTACTGTCACTGTGAGGAAGTTATCTCTCTTACAACATACAGGTTGAGCCTTCTGGCGCCGCTTATTACCGTGTGCCTCCCTTTGGCTGTACTGACCCTTGTTACACGTGATTTTTTCTTCTTTATTATTACAATCACTATGATATTCGGTTCCGGCGGTGATCTTGCCATCTACTGGATGACCCGCAAATTTGCAGGCGCAAAAACATACGTCTGGGATATGGCAGACGAAGTCGGATGTATTGTATATGAGCCGCTACTATCGGAGGAAAAAACCGGAAGCGAGGATAGCGGACGCCTATAGTTCGCCTGTTACTCTGCGGTACAGGCTGTTAAGCTCCATTATCCACCGGGTATCCATGGAATCAATACCTTCCTGAGACACTCGGAATACCCAGTTGCCGGTTGGCGTACCGGGAACATTCATGCGTGTATCTGAGCCAAACCCGAGAAGATCCTGGAGAGGCGCGATTACAAGATCGGCATGCGACTGCCATACCAGACGGATAAAAGATCGGCAGGACGGACTTTCCGGTCCGCCTTTTCCCCAATCAGGTTCCGTGATATTACAATACTTCAAGGCAAAACTGCGTTCTTCATCTGAGGCATCCCCCAGCCATCCAAGAAGGGTGTTATTGTCGTGTGTACCTGTATATGCTGTTGAGTTTTTTTCATAATTATGCGGCAGATGTGTACTGTCAGCGTTCGGATCAAAGGCGAATTGAAGGACATGCATCCCCGGAAATCCTGTCTCTTTCAGAAAGTCCCTGACCGGGTCGTCAATTTCACCTAAGTCTTCCGCAATGATGGGCGGATTCGGGAAAATTTCTGCCACCTTCCGGAAAAGATCCATGCCGGGTCCCTTTTCCCACTCGCCGCATTTCGCAGTCACTTCCTGTGCATCAACGCTCCAATATGAGCAGAATCCACGAAAATGATCAATTCTTACCTTGTCAAAAAGTAAAAAATTAACAGCCAGCCTCTGAATCCACCAGGAGTATCCGTCTCTGGCATGCGCATCCCAATCATAGAGCGGATTGCCCCAAAGCTGTCCATCGGCGCTGAAGTAGTCCGGAGGAACGCCTGCAATACGCGAAAAACAATGATTCTCCTTCACCTGAAAAAGAGCATTATTAGCCCATACATCCGCACTGTCGGCAGACACGTATATCGGAATATCGCCTATGATATCAATTCCGATCTCATTTATACTCTTTTTGAGCTTCATCCATTGATAGAAAAACTCATACTGCAAAAAACAATGGTAGAAATATTCAAAGTGATGCTCTCTTCTGATCTTATCCAACGCCTGCTTATCATGCATACGAAGTCCGCGATCTTCCCAGTTCCACCAGAACGCATCTCCTTCAAGACTTTTGATTGTCTCATACAAGGCAACATCATCAAGCCAGGAGTTTTTTAGACAGAACAATTCCGTCTGTTCTGCAATGTCCTCACTCATATTCAAATATGCTTTTCTCAGCAGCTGCTGCCGGTTCTGCCTGAGCCAGGGGAAATCAACCGCATGTACAGATCCGTCGTATCTGGCCGCTTCAAGATCTGCGTCAGAAATAAGATTATCTTCCCGAAGCTGTCTCGGATCAATAAAATAGGTATTTCCTGCATAAGCTGAGTAGCTCTGGTACGGAGAATCACCCATACCGGGGTGAGAAAACGGAAGTACCTGCCAGTACCTGAAACCGGCGGACTTAATTTGCCGGGCAAACGACAGCGCCTCTTCTCCAAAGCAACCGGTTCCAAATTGTCCCGGAAGAGAAGAAATATGAAGCAGAACGCCGCTGGCCCGGGTCATATTTACATATCCTCCATGTTGCGGATATAAATCAGAGTAACAAGAGGATTCTTCTCATTTATCCGTTCTTCACTCTCAATACCTTCAACGGAGCGAATCATCTGAGAGAGCTTTGCGAAGCCGAAATTTCTGGAGTCGAAGGACGGCTGCTTCTTCAGTACAAGATTACCGACAGCACCGAGAAAAGCCCAGCCATTATCATCGGCAAGATCTGCAATCGAGCTCACAATCAAATTGATCGTCGCCTTGTCAATAGGTCCTATTGAACGGGAATTCAGCTGTGCCGGCTGCATTTTGGATGACTTTTCATCCTGCTGCAGGGATCTGGTGTAGGACTCCGGCACCTCACGGTTAATCGTGTAATCCTCCGCTGTATTGACGCCAAGGATCTCAAGGTAGATAAACCTGTCGCAGGCAGCTATAAACGGAGAAGGCGTCTTCTTCTCCCCTATCCCGTATACAATCTTACCTGCCTCGCGAAGGCGCGTGGCAAGTCTGGTAAAATCACTGTCGCTTGATACAAGGCAGAAACCTGCCACTTTCTCGGAATACAATATATCCATGGCATCAATAATCATCGCGGAATCCGTTGCGTTCTTTCCGGTTGTATATCCGAACTGCTGAATAGGCTGAAAAGCAAAATCCAGAAGTACTGATTTCCAGCTCCCAAGATTGGGCTTTGTCCAATCCCCATATATTCTCTTTATTGTAGGATTACCATATCGTGCAAGTTCCTCAATCATAGGCTTAATGTAACTTGCTGAAATATTATCCGCATCAATCAATACTGCAAGTCTGGTATCACCAATATCTGACATCTTATATTTCCTCTCTCGCTTGCCACAAATACAGCAAGACTGATATAATTATGCAGCCAATTACATTCGGGTTACATATAACAATATGATTATAGCTTATTTTTGAAATCCATCAAAGTCAGATTTAACGCTTTGACCTGTGATCGTCAAGAAAAACCCTCATCTGCAAGGAGAATTATTATATATGGACAGTAAAGTTAGAAATGAAATAAATAGAAGACGTACTTTTGCTATTATCTCGCATCCGGATGCAGGAAAGACGACAATCACTGAAAAGCTTCTGCTTTACGGTGGCGCTATTCATATGGCCGGATCGGTTAAAGCCAGGAAGGCATCGCGTCATGCAACATCTGACTGGATGGAGATCGAAAAGCAGCGCGGTATCTCTGTAACTTCCTCTGTCATGCAGTTCGAATATGACAACTACTGTATCAACATTCTGGATACTCCCGGGCATCAGGACTTCTCGGAAGACACCTACCGCACACTTTGTGCGGCAGATGCGGCTGTTATGCTTCTCGACGGCGCCAAAGGTGTTGAGACACAAACGATCAAGCTTTTCGCCGTATGCAGAAAACGCGGCATTCCGATCTTTACCTTTATCAATAAGATGGACCGGGCGTCCAAGAATCCTTTTGATTTAATTGACGAACTTGAAAAAGTCCTTGGAATCCGTTCAACACCCATGAACTGGCCGATCGGAACAGACGGTGATTTCAAAGGCGTCTATAGCAGAAGCGAAAATCAGGTTCTCCTTTTTGATCCCTCGGCCGGTGATCACGGCGCCAGTATGGTATCCTCAAGCGCAACAAGCGCAGCAGACACAAACGACGAACAACTCAAAAAGGTGCTTGGTGCCCACTATTATGATACCCTGCGCGCAGATATTGAGTTATTGGACATGGCAGGAGACCCCTATGATCTTGATAAAATCATGAAGGGTGAACTCACTCCTGTCTTTTTTGGTTCAGCAAGCACAAACTTCGGCGTTGAGCCCTTCCTGAAGAGCTTCCTTGCCATGGCCCCGACTCCCGTCGCACGGGAGACTGAGATTGGAACCATTCAGCCGGACGAAGACTTTTTCTCTGGATTTGTCTTTAAAATCCAGGCAAATATGGATCCGAATCACCGCGACCGCATGGCATTTCTTCGTATCTGTTCAGGTAAATTCGAAAAGGCCATGTCCGTCAAGCATATCCGTCTCGGCAAGAAAATCACACTTGCACAGCCGCAGCAGTTTATGGCCCAGGACAGAACCATTGTGGAAGACGCCTATGCAGGAGATATTATCGGTATTTTCGATCCCGGAATTTTCCGTATCGGCGACACCCTTACTTCCTCCAACACCAACTTTCATTTTGAAGGAATCCCTGTCTTCCCGCCTGAATTTTTCGCCCGCGTAATGCCGATTGACTCCATGAAGCGCAAGCAGTTCTTAAAGGGCGTTGATCAGCTTTCCGAAGAAGGCGCTATTCAGCTTTATAAGCAGCCGGATATTGGAACGGAGACCTATATTATGGGTGTGGTCGGCGTACTTCAGTTTGAGGTTCTTGAACACAGGCTCAAAAATGAGTATGGCGTTGAAATCCTCAGGACTAATTTGAATTACCGCCATGCACGCTGGGCCGTCCAGAAGAATCCTCTTGAGCCCATTGATCTTCGTAAGGTTACCATTACGTCAACCTCACTTGTTGTGCTTGACAAAGATGACGCGCCTGTCATTCTCTTTGAATCCGAGTGGGGTATTTCCTGGGCTTTGGAACGTAATCCGGGTCTTCTCTTGGAAGATATACATGCTTAACACTATGGACTTATGATGAAATATATTAACATATTTCACAATATTTATATTAGATGGCGCAAATTGCTCATTAAGACACAAAAAATTCATACTTAAAGTCGCAAATAACACTAAAATATCATTATCTAATGTTTACGCATGCTAAAAATTTGTTACAATGGAATTGGAATTATTGGTTATATTCTTATCTTATTTATTTGCGAGGTGAAAGAATATGCAAGAGAACATGACAAGAAGTGGAACACCCGAAGGAATGCGTGAAAATTACAAAAAGGCAACGGTTGAGATGTTGATTCTTCATCTTCTGTCTGAGAGCCCAATGTATGTGTACCAGCTGATTCAGTCATTTGAGAGCCGCAGTAAGGGCCTGTACAAAGTTGCAACCCTGTATCCGGCAATCTATAGACTTATGAAGTTTGGTTACATCGAAGAGTTCGAGAAGAAGATCTCCGAAGATAACCGTCTCAGAAGGTACTACTCGATCACAGATACCGGCAAAGCTTATCTTGTATCGCTCAAAGAAGACTTTAGTGAACTCAACAAGGGCATTCAGCTGATTATCAAAGGGTAAGAACCGAACTGTATTTTACGTTTTCGCTACGTAATAGTTAAAAAGAATCCCCCGCCTGTTAACACAGACGGGGGATTTCTCATGTCTTTCCTGTTTGAATACTTGTGTTTTGTGTCGATTTTCGTCGAAGATCTCTTATCTGGAAAGAATTTCCATTACCTGCTCCTGCATGTCATCTTTTTCTATCAGGGTATCATGGAGTACTTTTTTATCGCCAAGACCGGTAAGCCCGGCCGGAACCGGCAGCGAACTTTCTTCAGACAGTTCTCTTATTATTACCTCAGAGGATCTTCCTCTGCTGTACCCGGTTCCGAAGACCGCATCCATGACAGCGTCAGCGAACTTGAATGGACTTGCTGTTGATACAAATATTGTCTTTGTTTCATCCGCTGATCTGTGGTAATAACGGCCGTATACATTGAACCCGACAGCCGTATGTGTATCAATCACGTGATCACACCGGTCATATACGTCGCGGATTGTCTTAACAATTCCCGCCTCATCCGAAAAGCCGCCCACAAAAACACTCTGCAGTGTCTTTAAGGTAGCCGGATCAACTGTATAGGCGCCTTTTTCAGATAACTGTCCCATCCACTCAAGGACTTTTGCTCCGTTTTTACCGGTTACCTCGAAAAGAAGTCTCTCAAGATTGGAAGATATAAGTATATCCATTGAAGGGGAGTTGGTCTTATAGAAGTCGCGGTTGCTGTCGTAGGTACCGCTGCGAAGGAAATCAGAGAGAACTTTGTTCCTGTTGGATGCGCAGATCAGCTTGTTCATAGGAATACCCATTTTCATGGCGTACCAGGCAGCAAGAATATTACCAAAATTACCTGTAGGAACCACTACATTAACCGGATCCCCGAAAGCTATTTTTTCATCTCTGACAAGAGCGGCATACGACGCTACGTAATAGGCAATCTGCGGGACAAGGCGACCCCAGTTAATGGAGTTGGCAGAGGAAAGCACAACGCCTTTCTCTTTAAGTTTTTCTTCAAAATCAACATCTGCAAAGATCTTCTTCACACCTGACTGAGTATCGTCAAAGCATCCTTTTACAGCAACAACATGGACATTGTCGCCTTCTGTCGTGACCATCTGCAGGCGCTGCGCCTCGGATACGCCTGAAGATGGGTAGAATACGATGACCTCCGTGCCGGGAACATCTTTAAAACCCTCCAGGGCGGCTTTTCCGGTATCTCCCGAAGTGGCTGTAAGAATACATATTTTTCTGGTCTCACCGGTCTTCCTGATGGCCGCCGTCATCAGATATGGGAGCAGCTGAAGCGCCATATCTTTAAATGCAGCTGTCGGCCCATGCCAGAGTTCAAGGATGAATTCCCTTTCGTTATACTTGTTGATCTGTACAAGAGGTGCAGGATCTTCGCCGAATTTTTCAGGGTCGTACGCCCAGGTACAGTAATCGAGTAGTTCCGAGTGCGTGTAATCGTCAAGGAAGAGTGAAAGAACATCCGCGGCTGTCTCCGGATATGTCTGGGCAGTCATACGAAGAATATCTTCCTTCGACAGACTTGGAATGGACTCCGGCACAAAAAGTCCCCCGTCCGGAGCTATCCCCTGCTTAATTGCCTGAGCCGAAGTATATTGATAATCGGTTCCTCTTGTGCTGATATATTTCATATTCTCTCCTCCCGTGATGGTGACTTTTTATTTTTGGCAGCCTGATTCAAAGATGCTTAAGGGCTTGTTGTCGGTGTTATCGATGCTGTTTGTATTGTACCTGTTGTGTCCGGGGGCGCCGCAGAGGTCTCCTGCCCGGAAGGCTGCCCTGTCGCGGCAGGCGTTGCCGTCGCGCCTCCTGCCGGCACTGTTGCCTCTTTCTGAGGCACCTGGGTTATCTTGTCCGATTGAATGACGGGCGATTCTGTCTGGCCGGTCTGTGCTGCCGCAGGTTCCGGCTGATATTTTTTCTGATAGGCTTCCAGTATCTGTGACACTTCCGGATCTGCATTCCCGGCCGCCATAGCCGAAAGCAGATAATCAAGCTTCTCTGCTGCGCTTTTGTTATTTTGAATTGAGGCAATACCCGGAATGATAATATACCATATTGTGAAACCCAGAAGAGCCGCAAGAACAACAGATCCGAACGCTATTACAGCTATCCGAAGCTTTTCGGCCGGTGTCTTTGGAATAGAAATGTCAATCTCTTCGTTCTCAGAGTCCCCTCCCGGAGCATTGGCCTGCATCATGATATCTCTTCGCTCTCTGTCGGTAGCCATCTTGGTTTTTCCGGTCGAGCGGGGCACTCGCGTCAGAATCGGAGCCTGCATATGGCCGCGTTCCTCGGAATCAATCTCTTTATATACACTTTTGCGGCTCTTTGCTCCGGGCTTTATAAACGCAAATGCGCTTTTCTTTCCTGTCTCTTCATCCGGCTGTAATGATCTCTTTTCCTGTGTATATTGTGCGCCGGCATCGCGCATACAGACCTGTGCCATGTATGTCAGATCTTCAGACTGAAGGCCAGTCGAAATAGCATGCTGAAAACTGGCCGCAGCACGTTTGTATTTGCCGTCAATAGCCAGGCAAATCCCATATAAAAGAGCCGCCTCACCCCATGTGGGATACTGCGTCAGCAGCTTCTTAAGTGCGATCATCGCAATATCGGCACTATCAGTCTGTGCGTTGGATTCAGCCTTATTAAACAGGGATATTACCTGTTCCTTTTCTTCTTTCGACAGTTGCATGTGGGCAATGTCTTTCTCCTCGAGCGGAGCGAAGGCTGCTGCGGCTTCACGCCAGTTCATCGTATATTCTCCTTATGACCCTGCTTCAAAGTGTCTCTTACCTGACCCGCCAGATACAGCGATCCCATACATAAAATTGCGGAACCGTCTGCGGACGAATCTTCCAGAGCCTTTGTGCAGGCATTTATCACCTCGTTGCAGGCGAAAATCTTACCTTGACTATTATACATAGTCGTTTGATTCTTGTAAAATAAAGCTTCTTCAGAATAATGATCCATTATGTGTTTCCTGAGCTTTTCAGCGGGAAGCGCTCTTGGATTATCTGGTGTTACACAAATGATTTCATGAAATTTGTATGACAGATCCGAAAAAAGTACAGAAAGAATCTGCGCATAATCCTTATCTTCCATAAATCCCAGAATAAGCCGCGGCGGCTTCTTTTTGAAATCCTCTGCAAAAAGTGCATCGACTGCCTCACGGAAGGATCGCGCTCCCTGCGGATTGTGTCCTCCATCCAGCAGAATCAGCGGGTCCGTTCCGAGTACTTCCATCCTGCCTTTCCATTTTGTCTGAAACAAACCTTCGTGCAGTGCTTTCTCAGAAACAATTCCCCTTATAGCCTTTGCTGCAAGTGCGGCATTATGAACCTGGTATTCTCCAATCATCGTAATATGATAGAGTCCCGATTCCGGCGGCAGCTCAAAATACTGACCGCTTACGGAACTTTTGAGTATATGAATATCCGAAGATGACACAAGCGTAAGACTTGCGCCTTTTACCTGACAGGTCTCCGACATCACCCGGTATACAATTTCTGCGTCTTCTCCTGACAGATCAGTATCATACGGAGAATAGAGAAAAACAGTACCGTCCTTTTTTATAATCCCCGCTTTCTCACGCGAGATTTCAGCAATCGTACTGCCAAGGCGGTCTGTATGATCATACCCGAGCGCTGTGATGACGGAACAGATAGATTTGCTGATAATATTGGTGGAATCCAGGCGGCCGCCCAGACCCGTCTCGAGAACCACATAATCACAGCCTTTCTGCTTAAAATACAAAAAGGCGACGGCTGTTACCAGTTCAAACTCTGTCGGATGCTCTTCCCTGTCTTCCAGCATGGCTGCCGTTGCTTCCCTGACTTTTTCAGAGAGAACATGCAAATCCACCGCGGATATCTCTCCCTCCGAATCATCAGCTGCAAATCGGGCAAGCGAAGACTTTTTGTCCAGGATACGAATTCGTTCGGAAAACCGTTCAAGGAAGGGAGATGTATATACGCCCACCCGGTGATTATCTGCTGCCAGCACCGAAGCAATAAAGGATGTGACCGAGCCTTTGCCGTTAGTGCCTGCTATATGAATACAGGATAAATCATCCTGTGGATTCCCAAGCCTGCGCATCAGGCTCTCCATACGCATCAGGCCAAGCTGAATGCCAAAGCGCTGGGAAGATACCAGAAATTCCGGAATATCTGCATTACTGCTCACCGTTTTTGTCACACTCCCCATCTGTCAGCGTGTCTGTACCGCCCCGGCTGTTTTTATTCCTGAATACAAATATCTTACTGAGAATATAGTTCCCGGCTACAACCAGCACCGAATTCAGAAGCTTCACAACATATAAGTATGTGAATGTACGGCCTGCCAGGGAAAAGAGCACTATGTTCTTATCAATTCCGAGACCATACTGTAAAAAGAGTATGCACAGTTCAAATGTTCCGATTTCGAATGCCACAAGCGTAACAATACGTGAAGTGACAAAACCGATAAACTCTTTAAATACCGGACCCTTTGAGACAAAAACAAAGGTGCGGTTAGTAATAAAGGCAAAAATCACAGAAATCATCCACGCAACCGTCAAGTTCAAAACATCATAGCCTAAAAGATCAAAACGGAAGCTGCCTAGTGTGGCATACGCATGCCGGGCGCCGAAAATCTTGTCAAAGATGATAAAGGCCGCCAGATTTACCAGCGTCGTAAGTACGCCGAAAAATAAATAGAAAAAGATCTCCCTTGTTCTCTTTTGGGATGGTTTCAGTGAATTGTCTCCTCGAAGAAACGATGCTATCTTCATATCAGACCCTCTTTACTTCCTTGGGCCGGTTTCTTAACCGAACCTGATAAATTATGTATACAATTATGCCAAGCTCGGAAGCTGCAAAGACAGAAACCAGCACAAACGGAATCAAATAACCGTAGGCCGGCGTCTGCACATCCTTATAAGGATATACTTCACCTGTCTCCAAATCAACCGTATAAAAACGGCTGATTCCAGTCTCATTGGTAAGATAGATCAGAGTAATGTCTTTCTTCTCCGAGTAGTAGCCGGCTGCCGAGTATTCACCCGCTAAATCTTCTGCTTTCGAAAAGCCCTCCGGCACAGCCACGTCGTCGGTAACCTCAGCAACTGTCAGAAGCTCAGCTGGAATCAGCACGGAAAAATCCGAAACATAGGGACGGATCGATCCGTTATCCGGATTATATATAAAAAGCTGAGGACTGTTATCACCCTCCGCAAGATAAAGAAGCATACTTTTGATTCCGTTGCCCATAAAAACAGGTACGGACTGTTTTCCAAGCATCTGCATCTGCAGTGAAAAACCATCAGGCAGAGCAAGAGCATCGGGAATTTCGGCAAAGCTGTAAATCACACCGCCGCTGCCTGTAATCGATGCGCCTTCCGGCACAAAACTGCTGTCACGAACAATATTTATCTTATATTCCAGAGCAGTTTTTCCATCCTGTGCCGTAACTTTTATAGTAATTTCATTGTCTCCGATGATAAGATTATCACTGCCTGTAATATAAAACTGCGCTGATGGGTCCGTAGCTGCTGCTGTAATTTCAACAGAAGAAATGCTTCGGGTTACCTTGGCCGTATACTCGAAAACAGACGGAGAAAATTCCGGCGCAAGTGCCGCACCGTCAATGGTGAGCTGTGAAAGCGACGCTTCCGAAGACAAGAGACTTTTGACCGGAACGATGACTGTATTGCCCCGGCTTGCCGTAACCTGCGCTAAAGAACTGTCTTTGAAACCTCCGATACTTCCGAGCCAGAAATTTGCGTCCCCTGAAGGAGCTGTATCGATGACTTTAAAATAGAGGACACACACGGTAACCTCAGCATCAGAATACATACTTGGGTCTGCCGGAGCTGGAATCGGATTGCCTTGCTCATCAACAGTTGCCGCAGTATGATTCGCGCCGGCTATCGCTTCAACCGTCTGATCAACGCCTATTACGGCTATTACATCATTTGTCGCAGAATTACTGACAGAAAAAGTCGACGGCATTGCGCTTCCCTTATCCATACCCGCAAAAGAAACGTATTTCGGATCAAATTGGACCTCAATAGGACCAAAACGGGTAAGATGGGGAAACATACTAAAGTTAACATTCAATGCGATCGTATCGCCGGCTTTAACTGTATCCGTTGCGGCATACAGATTTACATTCAAGCTGCCCTGCGCCTGGACCGGTATATCTACAAGCACCGATACAAGAAGAACGAAAACAGCAAATAGGGAAAGAATACGGAATTTTGTCATTACTATCTCCCTTCCCGGCAAATCCGCCGGACAAGCACCCGAAGCATTATATACATTCCTGATGCGAATCTTCAATCATAACGCCGGTAGAACTCCGAATTCTACCGGCATATCCAGATAAACCGGAATCACAAACTGGAAGGCGGAAGCGAGCATGTCCTGGGATAGATAGGCTTTGTGATATCTTGCCCCTTCCGAATAGGCCATTGAAATATTCTGCGCGTACTGATGTATAAATAATCCATCTGCGTTGTTGATTACATCAAATTTTTGGAAATACAGAGTATCCTGTCCTACATCAATGTAACTGAGAGCAATCCAGAGAGCGCCTCCGCGTATAGCCAGATCCGGCGAAGTCCAGGGAAGCAGCAGGGCCTGTTCCTCCGGCGTAATAACCTTGGCTTTGGCATCGCTCCCCCACATGGAGAACTTTGCGCCGTTAATAAGTGCGCCGTTTTCAACATCCGGATCCGGCGTCGATCCAATGTTAAAGAAATTGTAGTACCCTTCATATCCCGGCAGAGTACCCTTCGAAAGCATCGATTCGCCCTTTCTTCCCATCTCCTGGATAATACGGCTGGCAAGAAAATACGGAGATACTCCAGCTTCCCTTCCTGCCTGGAGGAGAATTTCCGGATAGTCAGGGTCAGTGGCTTCGAGGAAAGACCCTTTGACCATGGATTTTATTCCATCAAGTGTATGAATCGAAGGATCAAACGATAATTTTTCAAACTGAAACACATAGACAGGATTCAGGA
>Ga0209100_1000928_pt1 | contig 22225 bp, 24 predicted proteins | sample lystaG_FD_185480 | JGI IMG/M metagenome (GOLD analysis project Ga0209100, IMG submission 185480) | Glacier valley bacterial and archeal communities from Borup Fiord, Nunavut, Canada, to study Microbial Dark Matter (Phase II) -... | ecosystem: Environmental > Aquatic > Freshwater > Ice > Glacier ...
AGGATATCGATTTAGGTAGAGTTACAGTGCACGAAGAGGTAAAACAAAAGTATGGCCTTTGATTACAAAATTCTTTGGACTGATGAAGCCATAAATAATCTTGAAGATATCTTAGATTATTTAAATACTAGGTGGACGCACCATGAGGTAATCGCTTTTAAAAAAAGTCTATCGAAACAAATTAGCTTGATTGAACAGAATCCAAAACTATTTCCAATTTCTCAATATAATCCAAGATTACGCAAATCTGTTTTAAGTAAGCAGACAACTATTTTCTATGAATTGAACGGGCAATTGATTTATTTTGTGTATCTATTCTCCAATACCCATAATATCAACCGATTAAAATAATAGCCATTAATTAATACTCTTAATTAACGATTGTCATTCAAATAACCCGGTAATTTCTCCAATAACGTTCCAGGCTTGATATGAAGTACTTTCATTCCTATCGTTTTTGCCGCTTCGATGTTTTCTTCCATATCATCAATAAAAAGAGTCTCTTCCGGCTCAAGACCGGCCTCGGTTAAAGCCTGAATGTAAATCTGAGGATTGGGTTTTCGCATTCCCATTTCGTGCGAATAGAAATTCCGTTCGAATAAATCGTAGAAAGAGTAGCCAAAGTCGGACTCGAATTCCCGGTGAAATTTGATCCGGTGAATTTCGTTTGTGTTACTCAACAAAAATAACCGGTAACTCTTTTTTAACGCTTCGAGGTACCTGATCCTGTCCGCGGGAATATCCAAAATCATTGCTGTCCAGGCTGCATCAATCTCCTCATCATTCCTTCGTATATCAGCTATATTCCTGACACTATTGCGAAAAACTTCGGGTGATGAACTTCCACTTTCGAGGCTATAAAAAAGCTCTTTACCGTTCGTTTGATTATTCTCCTCATAAAAATTGCGCCATCCCAGGCTACGGAAAGCATCGACAGTAAGTTGCGGATCGATATTGAGGATCACTCCGCCAAGGTCGAAGATGATATTGCGAATTGGATTTACCGACATAATTTATAATTTACTGTTGCAAAGATATTGGTTTAAAGTTTGTTTCTACGCCAAATCTTTTGCTGCAGTTTCCATTAGAAGATAAAATGCCTGTGCTTCAGGCGCAAAATAGGATCGGTCGAAATTTGGTAACCCACACACATCGTGCACATATCCAAGCTGATCGACACGGTCATTCGAAGCTTTTCGCATGATCTCAGCCTTTGCAATATAGCCCGAATCGAGATAACCAGCTTTAACTCCCCGGAATATCGTGTATGCAAGCATTTGACTCAGATTTACTTCCGGAAATGTATCAGGTCTGTTTACAACGTCGTGAAACATTCCATCCGGACGGAGGTATTTCAGACAGCCATCCAAAACATCTTTCACATAAATGATCAGCGTCTTCTTCTCATTCATCATATTTTTGGGCAGCATCTTAATTACGCGTGTTATTCCTGCAGCGGACCATCCATTACCTACGCCCCAGAAATCTTCACGTTTGAATTTTTTGTTCTCATTGTCCCAGATGTGAGAATATAACTGATCTTTAGGATGGTAAAGATATTTACGAAATCCGTCAATTTGTTTGATCGCCTCCTTGAATTCGCCTGCCGCTGCGAGAAATGGCGGTAGCATATAGTTTGCATCCGACATAATCCATTTGGTCGGTTCCTGTGTGTGATAAATAATTCCTTCAGGTGTTTTATGATTTGAAGATTTAAACACCTCAAGCATAGCATCAGCACCTGTTTTGAAAATCGGATCACCCGTTTTTTTTGAGGCAAACAGCACCACTTCCCCAATACTTGAACAATCATTGATCGGGCCATTGTCTTTGATTACTGAAAAGCGTCCTTTCACCTGCCTTAGAATTGCACCCCGTGCAAATGAAATCGCCAGATCGGTTTCGCCTATTTCAAGAAACGCTTGTGCAACTGTGCCTTGCTCCCAGTCGTATCGCTGCATTCCGAGCGTGGCAATTTTCACCCGTTCGATACTGTCCTTTAAATTGGTTGGCTTACCAGAGAAAAGATCCTTTTTATTATCCTGAGGTTGAAGATCTGTTGCGCCGAAAGCTACGGTTTGCAGTCCGACGAGGCCTACCGAAACGCCAGCGGCTGATTTCAGAAACCCTCTTCTTGATCGGTTATTTTCCATTTTTTCCATTAGTCCGGTTGATTAATTATTTGAACAAATGTAGATAAAAATTTGTAGCTGATTAAAACAACCTATATTTGAAAGGCTATAAAAGCATTTTTTAATATGTCTGAAATACATCACCACCATCACCCAATTTTAAGCGGAAAGAACTTGATTCTTCCGATCATCTTAAACGTGGGAATCACTGTCGCACAAATTATTGGGGGCATCATATCCGGAAGTATTGCGCTTCTTTCGGATGCTGCACATAACTTCAGCGACGTTCTTGCGTTGATATTTAGCTATATTGCTGCAAGGCTAGCCGGACGCGACAGAACGCTGAAAGAAACATTCGGGTATAAACGTGCCGGGATATTTGCCGCTTTTATTAACGCAGCAACCCTGATGATAATTGCAACGGTTCTAATACAGGAGGCCATTGAGCGGTTGATGAATCCAAGGCCGATTGAAGGAAATATCGTGATTTACCTTGCCGCGCTGGGGATTCTCTTTAATGGAGTAAGCGCTCTGATGGTAAAAAAGGAGGCAGGTTCAGATATAAATATGCGCTCTGCCTATCTGCACCTTTTTACCGATATGCTCACCTCTGTTGCCGTTTTTATTGGTGGTTTTGCCATCAGTTACCTGGGATGGTTCTGGGTCGATGGCGTTCTGACCATTGCTATTTCACTCTTTTTGATTTACAGCAGCTGGAATATTTTCTATGAATCGGTCCGGATTTTCATGCAATTTACCCCTTCGCAGATCAATATTGAAGATGTCGCAGCGGAGATTACATTAATTAAAGGGGTTAAAAATATTCACCATGTTCATGCATGGAAACTTGACGATCACGAGATGATGTTTGAAGCACATCTCGATCTTGATGCAGATTTTACGATTTCGCATTTCGAGCATATTTTGGCAAAAGTAGAGACCATCCTTCTGCATCACGACATTCACCACTTCAACATTCAACCCGAATGGGTTCGTGACGATGAAAAATCATTAATCAATCGATTGGATCACTAAAAACCAGGATTCACAAGTTTACTCTGCGGTGCTGAGATCTTTCAACGTAGTTTTTGCAAGAATTTCGAAAGTACTATCTCTGACAGCTTTAAATGTTTTCCTGATTTTGCAGAGTGCTTCATCCTTGCAAAACTCACAGGGTTGGTACGACTTTTCGGAAACGCAGGAGAGCATGGCAATCGTTCCTTCAAAATGACGAACAATGTCTGAAAGCGTCACTTCAACAGGATTCTTCAATAAAAAATAACCGCCCGATTTTCCAAGTTTACTTCCCAGGAATCCCAGGTTCTTTAGTTCCAATAAGATATTTTCCAAAAATCGTTGAGGGATGTTTTCGCTTTTTGCGATTGCACCGATCATGATCGGCCCATTGCCAAATTCTTTGGCAAGCTTTATCATTGCCATCATGGCATATCTTGTTTTTTTCGAAAGTAGCATAGAGTGGGGTTTTTATCCTATTTTGCTGATTGCGTAAAGCTTTTCCAAATCATTGATTATTATTTTTTTACCTTTCAACGTAATCAATCCTTCCTTGTTAAACTTTGAAAGGGTTGTAATCGCGTTCTCATGCGAACAGGCTGCAAATTCTGCGATCTCTTTCCGTGACAGAATAAATTCGTATTCATTATCCTTGTAAACATACTCCCATAAATAAATCAGAATATCGGCAATCCTGCCGTGTACCTGTTTATGCGCCAGACTGATAAAATTAAAGATCGATGACTGGAACATTTCGATAGATCTTTCGCACATGGCCAGTAACAATTCGCCATGTTTGACAGCCGCACTTAGTAACAACTTCTGATCGATCATACAAATATCGCATTCTTCGACAGCGACCAGCGACAAGACATTCGTCTCCTTAAAAAACAAATTGGCCGCACCCAGTAACTTTGGACCCTTTACAATTGCAAGGATAAAATCCTTTCCCGAATCGACTTCATCGATAAATTTCACGATTCCTTTGTGCAAAAATACCAGGTGAGTTGACTTTGTCCCTTGCTTAAAAATGGTTTCACCTTTCTTAAAATGCAACTGAATGGAGGCTTCGCGGATGGGTTCAAATTCATCCGCCGAAACATATTGGCATGTTAATAGCCGAAATAAACAGGTATTACAATCAAATAATGGGGTGGTTTGGTCAATCATAACTTTTCTTTATATGGCAGATTATGAACTATTGAATTGTTAAGATAGTAATGACAACTGCAGATTACGAGAATCCTTTGATCTGCATTTCGTATTGTAAGGATTCAAAGCATACCCAATTGCAGGTATAAAAAATACCACATCAGGGTTACGTCATTACAGATCTTTTTGTCGGACGTTTGTACCGGATCAAATTTAAAAAAGGCAAAATGATCAATCATTGTTTTTTATAGGTCCAAGTATGTAATATTTAATATCAGACATTGAATTATCCAATGCAAATGTACACTAAGTTGGTGGATATTGTAGGTTAATTTGCTTTGAAAACAATTTAGCATTGATGTTATGAAAAAATTGGCTCTTGTATTGATTTTGGGAATTACATCGCTCCCAAGCTTTGCTCAGACGACAAACGATGTGCTTGATCTATTAATAAAGAACAAATCAATCACACAGGAGCAGGCAGACTCGGTTCGCGCCGAAGCTGCAATTAAACAGCAGGACGTGGATGCCGGCAAAAAATCCTTTTTTGCATCTGCAAGTCGGCTGATTCAGCTTTCGGGATATACACAGGTTCGTTACAAATCGCAGCAGGAAACCGGGAAATTTGACGGGTTTGATATTCGCAGGGCAAGACTCGATATTCGCGGTAATGTTAGTCCCTATTTTTCTTATCGCCTTCAAACTGATTTTGCCGGAACTCCAAAATTGATTGATGCCTATGCCGAAATAAAGATCTACGATTGTTTCAATATTACGATTGGACAGGCGAAGATTCCATTCTCGATGGAAAATCTTGCCTCTTCCAATAAAATGGAATCGATCGACCGTTCTCAGGTTGTTGAAGCCTTGGTGGGTCGCGGACAAGATGTAATCGGAAACCAGAATGGCCGTGATATTGGTGTTCAGCTTGGTGGAAGTTTTGGAAAATATGAGAAAAGGTTCTTATTTGATTACAAAATAGGTGTTTTCAATGGAGCAGGGATTAACCAGGAAGATAAAAACGATAACAAGGATTTCGTAGGTCGTTTGGTTGTGCATCCGGTGAAAGGTTTTGATATTGGGGGTTCGTACGATACAGGAACTGGAAACTTTGGGAAGCCAACCGCAACAAACCAGGATCGTACACGTTATGGGATTGAGTTGAATTACGAATACAAACGCTTTTTTGTGCGCGGAGAGTTTATCGAAGGTAAAGATGGTGCGATTACGCGTAACGGTTGGTATGCACAGACTGGTTACTATCTGATCCCATCGAAGTTCCAGCTAATAGCGAAATATGATACTTACGATACAAATACTTCAGCATCAAATGATATTTCAACAGCTTACTTGCTTGGAGGAAGTTATAATTTCAACAACTGGTCGCGTATTCAGGCTGGTTATACATTTAAACGCGAAGAAGGACCTGAAATAAGTAATGACTTAGCGGTTATTCAATATCAAATAAGTTTTTAATAAATCATTTCTAAATAGTTGACATGAAAAATAGATTGACAATATCTGGATTAAGTCTGTTGATGATTATTTTCCTCATCACGAATCCAACATTTGGTCAGGGTAAACTTGAAGGCAGGCTCTCATTTTCCGGCGCATTTGCCCTTTATCCGATGGCTGTGAAATGGGCAGAGGAGTTTAAAAAAGCAAATCCTGCTGTTAAAATTGATATTTCGGCTGGCGGAGCAGGAAAAGGAATGACGGATGTATTGAATAACATGGTCGATATAGGCATGGTATCGCGCGATATTTATCCTGAAGAGGTGAAAAAAGGGGCATTTGGATTTGCCGTAACTAAGGATGCAGTGGTTGCTGTGATGAGTGATAAGAACCCTTCTTTAAACGAGATCCTTGCTGTTGGTTTAAAACCAGATGCTGCTAATAATATTTGGATTACAGGCAAATACAAAACATGGGGACAGGCCTTTAACACAAAATCGAAAGTTCCGATCCATGTCTATACGCGTTCGGATGCCTGCGGAGCGGCGGAAGTCTGGGCTAAGTTTTTCGGAAAGAAACAGGAAGATCTGCTCGGAAGCGGAGTTTTTGGTGATCCCGGCTTAGCATTGGCTGCGAAGAAAGATCCGATTGGAATCGGGTATAACAATATCGGCTACGCTTACGATTTCAACACCAAAAAGCAATTGGCAGGAATCAGGGTTGTGCCGATTGATTTGAATAAAAACGGGAAGATCGATCCGGATGAGAATTTTTACGATTCGATGAACGATTTGATCGATGCCATTGCAAAAGGGAAATATCCTTCTCCTCCCGCCCGCGATCTTTATTTTGTCACCAATGGCAAACCAAAAAACAAATTGGTCATTGAGTTTTTGAAATGGGTGCTGGCCGATGGACAGAAATATGTAAACGAAACCGGATATATTAACCTCTCAAAGGAGACCATTAATAAAGGCCTTACCAACTTAAAGTAGCATGTTAAAATCGAGGTTATTAAAAGATAAAATAGCCCGGCATTATATGTTGTCTACAACTTTAATGTCGATCTTTTTTCTTTTCCTGATTGGTGGCGGATTGTTTGTGAATTCATTGCCAATTATGCAGGAAAAGGGCCTTTGGACGTTGCTTACAACAAGCAACTGGCGTCCGTTCAAAGGTGAATTTGGCTTCGCATCTTATATTCTAAGTACATTGTACGTCACAGGCATTGCTATTGTTATAGCTTTGCCTTTGTCGTTACTTACATCCATCTATATCATCGAATATGCTTCACCCAAAATCTTAAGGGCGTTTAGTTCCGTTGTCGATTTATTGGCCGGAATTCCACCTGTGATTTATGGTGTTTGGGGAACATTAACCATTGTTCCGTTTATTTCCGAATCGTTGGCACCTCACTTTGTGGAGTTCTCAACGGGGTACAGCGTTCTGGCAGCAGGCGTGGTGCTTGCGATCATGATAATTCCTTTAATTATCAGCATTTTGATGGAGGTATTTGTCGCTGTTCCAAAAGAAATGCGTGAGGCATCGATGTCACTGGGCGCCACAAAATGGCAGACAGTAAAAAAGGTCGTGATCAGAAAGTCGATTCCGGGAATTATTGCAGCCACTGTTTTAGCAATATCACGTGCTTTCGGCGAAACACTTGCGGTTCTGATGGTCTGCGGAAATTTCACCGATCTTCCCAAATCAATCTTCGATGCATGTTACCCGCTACCGGCTTTAATAGCCAATAATTACGGCGAAATGATGTCGGTTCCGCAATACGAATCGGCATTGATGTTTGCTGCATTTTTGCTTTTCTTTATTATTGTCCTGTTCAATGTGATCTCGCGTCTGGTACTTATTCAGATCGATAAAAGATATCAATTATGAGTATTAAGAAATTAGAGGAGAAGATTTTCAAAGGAATGATGATGGGTTCTACGTTGCTGATATTCGGGGTATTGCTATATATCCTTTATATCATCGTTAAGAAAGGCCTGCCTTCACTTTCGTGGGAGATGATCTCGCAGATACCAAGCGGCGGGTTCTACCTGGGGAAAGAGGGTGGTATTTTGAATGCTATCATCGGATCGCTGTACCTGATCTTCTTTTCGGTGGTGATCAGTCTGTTGATTAGTGTTCCCGTTGTGATGTATTTAAACTTTACACTTCGGAAGAAGAGCCGGTTCTCCGCTTTTGCCAGGCTGACATTTGATGTGCTGTTTGGAATTCCATCGATTGTTTATGGTGCCTTTGGATTTACTGTGATGATTTACTTCGGTTTACAGGCATCATTACTTGGCGGAATTATAGCTGTTAGCCTGTTGATCATCCCTGTGATGATTCGTTCGATTGACGAAGTTGCTGTTTTAATCCCCGTTGAACTGATCGAGGCAACCAAATCGCTCGGCGCCACCAACTACGAAACGATCAAAGTGATTGTTCGCCAACTGTTACCCGGAATATCAACAGCAGTTTTGCTTTCGGTCGGTCGTGGAATTGGCGACGGGGCAACCGTACTTTTCACAGCCGGTTATACCGACAGCATTCCAACTTCGCTTGCACAACCTACTGCAACCCTGCCTTTGGCAATCTTCTTTCAACTAAGCAGTCCCATTGAGGAAGTACAGAACAGGGCTTATTCGGCAGCGCTTATTTTAACGTTTATCATTCTGATACTTAGTTTTTCAGCACGATATTTCAGCCGCAGATTTTCAAAAAACAAAATTTGAACAACATGGAACTAGTTACAGTACCTTTAACAATAGAACAACCAAAGTCGAAAGTGATGAACGGTTCACACTCCCTTAATCCACATATTGTGGTCGAGAATCTGAATATTTACATTCAGGGGAATCATATTTTGAAGGATATCAATCTAACGATTCCGGATAAGAGCATTACGTGCATCATTGGACCCTCTGGATGTGGAAAGACCACATTATTGCGTTCGTTGAACAGGCTTCACGACGACAATGTGGATGTTAAAATCACAGGAAAGCTCTTCGTCGATAACGAGGATATTTACGCCAAAGGGACGGAAGTGACCCATATCCGTAAGAAAATGGGGCTTTTAGCACAACGCCCCTGTTCTTTGCCAATGTCGATATTTGACAATGTTGTTTATGGTCCGCGTATTCACGGGGTGAGGGGACGACGAAAACTGTACGAGATTGCCCGACATCAGCTCGTCGCTGTAGGATTGTGGGACGAAGTTAAAGGCAGGTTAAAAACCCCTGCCTCGACACTTTCGATCGGACAACAGCAACGGCTTTGCCTGGCACGTGGTCTGGCTGTTGAGCCGGAGATTATTCTGGGTGATGAAGCCACTTCAGCTTTGGATCCGATTTCTTCAAAAACAATTGAAGAACTGTTCATTACCATCAAAGACAGGTATACGGTCGTTTTGGTGACACATACCTTACGTCAGGCCAAACGAATTGCCGATTACGTGGCTTTTATGTACATGGGCGAACTTGTCGAATTTGGTACAGCCGATCAGTTATTCAATCATCCCAAAAATCAGCTTACCAGGGAATACATCAGTGGAGGGTTTAGTTGAAATAGTACGGCGTGGAGACATGATATTGCCGTGGTTGTGCAGAAATATAGCATTTAGGTGTGTAGAGACAAAGCATGCCTTGTCTCTACACACCTCTCGACAGACCCCTTGACGGTATATTTTTGGCCATTTACAATATCCGACAACCTGTTTCCAATAATTAGATACTCCCGAATTTGATTCCAAAATAATAAGTACGGGGCGCTGATGGTCCGTAAATGTAATTGCTGTCACGGTTTTTACCCGAGTCGAAATCATCCTGGTAGGCGTTGAAGATATTTTTAATGCCACCAAATATTTCTATCCCAAGGTTTAACCGAATCACTTTGGTCAGGTAGATCAGCTTAGCATTGTTTTCCAGGAAACCGCGCGTCGTGACATACTTGTCGTTTACCGGATTCTCAGGAGCGCCGGCAAGGTGCAGAATCTCCATTTTCCCGGTATAAACCCCGCTGATCGAAGCGTTAAACTTCCCTTTTGGAGTCAACGTAAAAGTATAATATCCGTAATTGTCGGGGCTTCTCAGGTAGTGTTTCACAGCAGGGAGGGTCGCTGAATAGCTGACAGGGTTTTCGTAACTGCTATTCTGATAGGTATAACCAGCCTCTAGTTGTACTTTTCCGCTATAGTTTCCCCTTAGTTCAACCGTTAACCCCCGGACAAGCGAACTTGCGGCATTCCGCTTTTCGTAAATCACACCGAATTCATCGGAACCAACCTCTTCCAGCACAAATGAATTGTTGAGTTGCGTATAAAATCCTTCGAGTGTATACCCTAAAATAAACCGTTCAGTCGGCTTATCGAAATTGAACGAAGCGCTGAAACTGTTTGAACGCTCTTCGCGCAGATCATCTGATAACCGGATTCTCGAAATTCCGCCTCCGGCAAATGCGATATGCATATCGGCATCAAAAGCTTGTGGGGCACGGAATCCGGTTGACCATGAAACCCTTAGTTGGGATGTGCTTTTATATTTATAAAGTAATGACAACCTTGGATTCACAATAAGTTTATCCACCAGGTTATGTTTGTCGGCACGTATTCCTGAAAGAAAAGTAAGCCCCCGGGCAAAATTCCAGTCACTCTGCAAAAAACTGCCCGATGTACGTGTCGTCTGATCAAGTTTGTAGTTATAGGCATCTATTTCGTCAACGATATCATCATAAAAATACTCTGTTCCAATTGTAAACAGGTTAGTTCCGGTAATAAATTTGTCCGTTTTATAATTAAATTGTAAACCTCCCTGGTAGGAGCGATTCAATGTGTTGCCATAAGGAGGATTTAACAGATGATTGTCATAAGAGGGCTGATCATCCGGTTCAGGAAGAATACCAGTGTAATGGTTTCTTTTCGTGCTTTGTGCACCGGCATAGGCTGAGAAAGAGCTCTTTTCATTGAAAGTAACCTCGTAATCGATTCCGCCCATTAACACATTGTGGGTGCGCTCTTCCGATTGCTGAGTCAGAAAAGCTGGTTTCGTAGACATCTCACCACCAAACCGGTATTCGTACAAACTACTGATACTGAATTCTATTTTCTGATTTTGCGTAGGTTTTAAAAAGGCAGTTACCCCAAAGGAATTATTTTTTAGCATTGGTAATTCCGAATAATTGTCTCCATTTTGGTCGTAGCTCTCCCTGTCGCGGTGCGATGCAAAGAACGACATCCCTGAATTCCGTTGAGGTGAAAGCACATTGGCATTGGCATTGAGCTGAAAATCGGTTGCTCCATTACCAATCCACGAATGGTTCGACGTGACCTGGTAGGAGTTATTGTCTGGTATTTTGGTGATTACATTTACGATTCCGCCAATAGCACTCGATCCGTATAAAACCGAACCACCTCCCCGAACCACCTCTATCCGGTCAACCATGTTAGCAGGAATCTGTTCAAGGCCATAAAGTCCTGTCAGCGGACTAAACACTGGTCTGCTATTAACGAGAATGAGTGAGTAAGCCCCGCCAAGTCCGTTCATGCGCAACTGTGAATAATTACATGTCTGGCAATCAGTTTCGACACGTAAGCCGGGTTGAAAACACAACCCTTCCGATAATGTGGTCGCCTGGATAATATTGAGCATTTTTCCCTCAAGCACATTTACAATCACTGGCGAATCGGTTTTTCGCTTCGAAGTTTTAGTTCCTGAAATCACCACCTCATTTATTGTGCTCTGTACTTCCTTCAATTCAAAATTAACTTCGATGGTAGTGCCTTTTGTGACTTTGATGGTTTTAGTTTGCGTCTCATATCCGATCATTTGCGCGACAAGAATATGCTCCCCTTCCGGTAGATTCACAAGCATATAATGGCCGGTATTATCAGTTGATGTTCCGATCGTTTTGCCCTGAATAAACACATAGACAAACGAAAGATGTTCGCCATTTGATTTTACATCTCCAAAAACATTGGCATCGGTTTTTTGACCCGCTGCCATAAATGGGAGGGCAGTCAACAATATATACAGATATATGAACTTCATATTAAATTATTTAAGATTTCCATCAGGAATTATTAAAGCAATTATTAATTCCAGTTTAGTAATTTAACGAAAACCGGGCAATGAAAGTTCGTTTTCCGGGAATAAAAGATTCGTCCGCGAGTTGGCGGATTCCACGAAAGTGCCTGTTTGGGGGGAAAAGAAGGGATGAGTTCTTGCGAACCCACCCTTCCGGATATTCAAACTATTTTACGACCTTAAAACTGACCGGCAACTCACCATTATTACAAAGTGCAGCAAAATAGCGCACTTCGACTTGTGTGAAATTGCCTGTAATAGAGCATTTACCACCCTCGATTGCATCACGCAATACAGGAGCGTAGAGCACCCTGCTATCCAATACAATGGCAATTGCCTTGTTGATGTTGCGCCTGGTTACATCAGCCCAGAGTTGTACCGCCGGTTTTTTAAATTCAATCCCAAGCTCAAAGATGCCGGATGCTTTGTCCTGACCGGATTTCGCACTTTCAACATCCGATCCTATCAGCAATGCCCCTTTTTCGCCTTCCAAACGAAGTGAAAAAAGACAAAGATTTGCATCTTCTGAAGAGGCACTCCAGGCAAATTTGCATTTTCCACTGAGCGAAACTGTCTTTAAATACTCGTTTACTTTTTCAACTTCCGGTGCAGTAGCACAACCAATTACGGCCATTGAATAATCAGGGCCATCGGCTTTTAAAAGTGAAAATAAATGAGCATCTCCCTTTAAAAGTTCTGAGAAACTTTCGCGACTATACGTGGCATAAAATGCCAATGATCCTTGATGGGTTAGAAGGTCTTCAACTGCTTTCAGATCCCAGCCATCAGCGAGAACAACCTGAATTTGTTTCTTCCCGGGAATGACTTTCAGTTCAAACTTTTCGGAGCTGAACTCCTTCAGGCGTGCCGTAAAAATCGTTGCAGACTGCGACAGCTCGGCCGACGAGATATTATTATCAGCCGATTGGATCAAAATACGGGTTTCTGCACTTGCCTGATTTGAAAAGAAACTGGCAATGATACCGAACGCAAAAACCGCTATTAAAAAATAGATAATTTTCTTCATTTTATGAAATTTTTAAGTTAAAAATACCTGTTCCCTTTGCCAAAAGACGGAACATTTGCAACAATACTTGTTGAAATCTAACTTAAAACGGGCACCTCTTCAGCCACTTTGGGGAAGAGGTGGTAATAAAACCGGCTCATAGCGAATGGTTTTATGACTAATTCGGTTTGATGGAGCGAGAAAAACCGTTGAGCGATCTTTCTGTTGTCAGCAGATAATTTGAATGTCGGATTAAAGAGAAGAAGGACCAATTGGTCAACAGAAGAAACCCGGTTTTTATCGAAGAAAGGAAGCTGGATAGCATCTGGACTAATAGCCTGGGCAGATTTTGAAAGCCATTCCGATACTAATTCGTGTGACACCGGTTTGATTGATTGCTGATTCGATTGGTCAGAAAAAGCAGCAACAACAAAAAGGAAAAGAACCATAAATAGTGCCTTCCCCAAATAATTGCTGATATCTTCAATCCGATTCTTCATGATTCAAAGATAAATATTCCATTTCAGAATTTGCGAATGTTTTTATACCTTTTTATTATCCCCATCTATCCTTGTTTTCTTACCTAAAAAGGATCCAAATGCCTTAGAAGCCTTTTGATATGAACTCGTTTCGATTTCGTTGCCCTGAAGAAAAGAGGATGAACTTATCATCACTTCATCCTTTTTAATCGTCCGTTTCCACAAACCTGTCACCTGACCACCGACAACAATAACCGGGCGAAAAATGCCGTTATCTGAAACGGCCTTTTTGTGATGGATCGATGAAAGAGAAGCACTCCTGTCGCGGTAACTGATTAAAAACTCATCGAATGCAGGCAATAAATAAACAGCGTTTTTATCATTTCTGGTAATGGTAAAGGAATCTTTAAACCAGTATTGGACAGCATCAATCGTTTCCGAAATAAACCCGGCTTTGACAGCTTCAAATCCCTGTCGCGCATCTGTAACAGATAGCCCTGACCACCAGATAAAATCCTGTAAAGTAGCAGGTCCATGACTTGTAAAATATCTTTTTACGAGTTCGGCCAGGGATTCATCTCTTGAGAGGATTTTCTTGTAAGGAACCCTGTCGCATAGCAATGCGAAGGTCTGTTTATTACCATTAACTTGTCCGCTGCACACGATTCCTTCCAGTTCCGCCCGAAGCATTAGGTGGGATAAACGGTTGTTGTCTGTTTTGATATGGGCGTTGTTAAACGCGATGGCAAATTCTTCGCGCGATAAATGGACGCCTCCTGCAAGCAATTGCCCAATGATATTGTTACTCTTTGTATAGATGGCTTCGGAAAGTTCCAGCTCTTTGTCTCTTGACTTCATGGAGGATTTAATTCTGTTCGCCGTGAGGTCAAGTAACCAGTAAATATCGTCTGAACTAACAAAATGCCAGGTTGGCCGCATAACATGCGTACGGAGAATTTCGCCTTTGTTTAAAGCGTCCTCAATTTTTGCATTGGTAGGATTTAAAAGCCGGACGCCGACAGCCCATTTTGCCATTGCAAAATCCTGTGCCTGCATCGCCCCCATCCATTCCACAATTTCTTTGGCAGAAGTGAATTCAGTTGAGGCAATTTTCTGACTGATTAAACGACAGCTTGAGATTTCAGTTAAGGTCATCCGGTTTTATTCGATTAATAATATTGCAATTTTATTCATTTCTGCCGGACTATCTGTAACCACATTGATGTCTAATCCTGCATTTCGGACCGTCTGATAAACATCGACCGCGAAACTCTCGGGACTCGGTCTCGACTTCATTTTATCCTTGCAATTTATCCTGTTCCCGGAACAATCTTTACACAACGTGCAACATGTTTGGTTCAATAAAAACGTTTTTTGATAGCCTGACAGAAAGACCTCACGTTCAATATCCAGTAATTTATTGGTCATTTCGCGCGACCACTCGGACGGATAAGCGTTTTTATCGGCATATTTGGTTAATCTTATTATCAAACCAGTTTCATACTCCTTAAAGAATCGTTCGCAATCGTTTACAGATGGCGTATTTGGAGGACAAGCACCCAATCCATAATCACCGCATCCGAATGTACATTTTACCCTCACCCATTGAGCAACAACAATTTCTTTTGGATCGATCCATTTGAAATCTTTGAAGTTATGACTTGCTAAAACGGTTTCTATTTCAGCTTTACTTTTCATGCCATTTTTATCCGTTAAGTTCTTTTCGAGTTTTCAAGGCATTTTCTTTCAGTCCCGGCCATTTTCCCCAAAGATCTTTGTCGCACTTTTCCAGATCGGCACAAATCGAACACGATTTTATTTCTTTCTCTTTGGCACATTTTCTGACAGAACATTTAAGCATTGCCTTATTTTGTGGTTTCCCTTCGGCTTTGCATCCGTAACAAAATACGTCATCGGTTGTGAATGGGATGCCAAATTCTTTATTCCAACTATCTGCTAATTCCATCTTTGCATTAAGATCATTATTCAAAGTAGCATTGAATATCTTGCATTGCGGACCACATTTAAGACAGCAAAACGACATTGCATCGATATCGGGTCGTAATGTCGCAGTTGAATAATAATTGGCACCGTTTAACCTGGTAATTGCAACCAGTCCGGCAGAAATACCCAGAACACCCTTCAAAAATTTACGCCTGTTTTCCATTATTTTAATATTAAGTTAGCACGAAGCGATCCTATTTATTTCATTTACTTACAATACCTTGCACCGCATTTTTATAATCATTGCTGTAACCGTAATGCGCTGTAAATATGTATTCTGCCTCCGGAATAGTCATTATATTCGCCATTGATGCAATAGCAGTTTTGGTATCCACATTAAATAACTCGTTGAACCGATCAATTTTACCATTCTTCAGGCTTAAAGCATCGCCAGTAAAGAGATACTTATCATTGACCAGGTAACACATCGAACCGGCTGTATGCCCCGGGGTTAGAATTCCTTTAATTTTAGTATTGCCAATATGAAGAACCTGCTGATCATCAATTAATGTGTAAACCTTTGTGTCGATTTTATTACCGAAGATGAAAAATCGGGATTTCTTTCCATTGAGCAGTTGCTCCTCCTGACGGGAAAGATAAACCTTCGCATTTCGAAACAGTTTGATTGCTGCGACATGATCTCCATCGGTATGCGTTAACAACAAAGCAATTACCTTTTCAGGATCGATGTTTAGTTTTTTAAGTTCGCCTGAAATGTTTTCTATATCATTACCAGCGTCAAAAGCAATGTATTTACTGCTATCTTTAATCAGGTACAAATTCACGAACGAATCCTTCACTGAAAAGATGTTGCTGACAATTTCCTTTGTTTCGGCAGGATTTAGTTGCTTCATTTCTGATTTAGCTTTAATCATATATCCTCCTATGAGCAACCCTATCAATATTACCACAATTCCAAGTCCGGTTAAGATCCTTTTTAATGTACTCTTCATGGCATTTTTATGATTTAGAATTATAATAGGATAAAACATTCATTGCAAACCTTGCGGAAACAGTTCCTGTTCAACCACTCATTTCAAAATGAATGTGCTTGTTTGCGTGTTTTGACGATTTGCTCAATTCTATTTTCATCAAGGTTCTTCCAATGAAAGTTGTGTTATAGCGGTTGATATTAGGAATCTGTCTATTTACATTCATAATAACTTACCTAATAGATTTTCAACCGAATGCCAGCCAGTTAGCACTTGTCAAATAGGATGGCGTTTTAAACCTCTGTAAATTTAAATAGTTTTCAAGAAATCCAAATCATCATGGACTGAAAAAAATAGATGCTCATGCAGAATGAATGAAATATCTTTCTGACAAAAAAGAGCCGCCGGATATTTCACCGACGGCTCTTTTTAATGTTATAAGATGCTCTTTCGAATATGATTCTTGCTTTTTATGCTTTATTCCTTTTCAGGTTGAGTTGTTCCGAATTTTCCTTGACTTTTTTATCGGAAAGTGGGTAGAAAAACATCCCAACAAAAGCCAGCATACAGCATACAGCAGGCATCAAGCTGATCATGATGTGCTCGCCAAAAATGGTTTCCTGACTCTGTTGCACAGCATTGGGCATATAATGGAACACCGCCAGAATCCATCCGCTCATAGCAGAACCCAAAGCCCAACCCAATTTCTGTGACATCGAAGAAGAAGAGAAAATCAAGCCTGTTGCACGACGTCCGGTTAGTAATTCCTGATGATCAACAATATCGGCAAACATCGACCACAACAATGGCAGAACATATCCGGCGAAAATGGAGATCATGAACTGAAAAATCAGGATCCAGGTGATGCTGTTCGGAATGAAATAAAAGCCTGTACTCAATATCCCGGCAATTAACATGGCAATCATATACGTTCTTTTCTTACCGTATTTTCTTGAAATGGAAGGTGCAGCCATTACACCGATCAGATTGGCAGCCTGACCAACCAGAAAGTAAATAGTCGTCATATCCCAACCTGTTCCTGCCATTTTATAGTTGGATTGTACATAGTCTCTGAAAAAGTAGATGGCCACGCTATCGCGCACGGCATTGAAAAGCAAGGCAGCCAAACCTGTTGCAACCAAAATCCACCAGGGAACATTGTGGAACAGATCTTTCAAATCTTTCTTGACCGAAACATTTTTTTCGCTTTCAATTTGGGTTACCCGTTCTTTTGTCCAGCTAAAGCACAGCAGGAACAACACAATGCAGATCATTCCTATCGCGCCCACGCCCATGACCCATCCAACAGGAGAGGTGCTTACAGAGTTTGCTGCGTCTTTTGTAGTCTGAGCAATTCCTTCGTTACCAAATGTCTTGGAAAAAAAGTCAATCAGCGGTTGTAACAGCATGAAGGTTATAAAACTGCCAATGAACGCAAATGACATGCGGTAAGACGAAAGTGAATTTCGTTCAGTAGGATCGGAAGAAATAGCTCCGAGCAAAGAGGCATACGGGACATTGATCATCGAATACACGATCATCATTAAGGAGTAGGTAACGTATGCATAAATTAATTTTCCGGTTTGACCGAAATCAGGCGCAAAAAACGTGATGGCACCCATTACCGCAAATGGTATGGCAAACCATAACAAATACGGGCGATATTTCCCATAGCGGCTTTTGGTGCGGTCGCTGATAATTCCTACAAAAACATCGAAGAACGAATCCCACAAACGGGCAACCAGAAACATGGTTCCGGCTGCAGCGGCTGTGATTCCGAGAACATCAGTATAAAAAAACAAGGAATACATTCCGAAAATCTTCCAGAACATGGATGAAGCAGCATCGCCAAATCCGTAACCGATTTTCTCTTTTAAGGTGATTTTTTCAGTCATAATTCAGTTTGTTATTATTTGGTTTGATGTTCAAATGTAGTCAATATATAAGTCGATAAAATATTTGAAACGATCCGCTACTGGCAGCTTGCAACTGGCAGTTCCCGGAAAGAAGACAATTGCCGGTTGCCTATGGCCAGTAGCTTAATCCCTTTTCGAAAATGCACAGTACATTCATTCAACTGAAAGCTCTGATAGAATTGTGATAGCCTCCATCATTGCCCTGCTGTTGTGATAGGGGCATTTCCAGAAACCAACCTTGTCTTCAGATGCTATTGGAATTCCATCCTGATCAACTCGCCAAAACCATTCTCCATTCACCCAATCAATCATAGTGGTACGAATGAATTGCCACACATTGCCAAGCTGATTTTTATAAATATCCTTACCGGTAATTTTCCAGGCATAAGCGAGACCGACCATCGCTTCGGCCTGCATCCACCAATGCTTATCGGTATCAAGATGCCCCGAGAGCAGATCCTTCTCATTAAAAACAGATCCATCCGAATCGCACCCGTCAGCTAATGTGACATCCACCATCTGAACCAGATTTTCACTTACTTCATTTATCAGCTCCTTGTCTCCAACCGCTTGTGCCGCTTCGTATAAAAGCCAGGCTCCTTCGATATCGTGCCCGAATGATACAATCGATGACTGAATTGTCCAATCGTTCGCAAAAAACAGGTTGAAATGGTGAGTCCGATGATCAATAATTTTATCGAGAAAAATACGGATCAAGGCAGCGGTCTTCTTTCTTAGCCGTTCATCAGACCAGATTTTTAGTAAGTTTGTGTATGGTTCAAGAATATGAAGATGCGTGTTCATCGATTTGGGCTCGTTGGCATCTTTGGGGCTCAACCTGAAATCTTCGAGTGTACTCCAGTCGTTGGCAAATGCCTCGAAGTACCCACCTTTGACAGGATCGAAACTGTGATCCTCAATAAGTTCAAACAACGAAATGGCGTTTTCGAGTGCCTGTGGGTTTTTACTTGCCTTGAAATACTCCGAAAAACCATATATCCCAAATCCCTGTGCATAGATTTGTTTCCGGCCGTTCAGTACCTCTCCTTTTTCGTTGAGTTCCCAGAACAGCCCGCCAAAATGCTTGTCGCTGAAATATTTGGTGATATACAGATAAGCCCTGTCTGCCAAAGCCAGATATTCAGGATTGCGCGTGAAATTATAAGCTGCTGAAAACGTCCAGAGAATCCGGGCATTGAGTACGACACCTTTGGATGCACCACTGATTTGCCGGTTAAGATGATCACGTCTTCCCACAAAACCACCAAACTCATTGTCCTGGCAAAAGTCATTCCAGTACTTTAAGATATGCTCCAGTTCCTGGGCAAGTTCATCCTTCATTTTCCCGTGATCATGTGTCATAATTCGGAACTAAAGGCGATATTTTTATCAATCAGCTCGTTAATGGTTTGAACAGATGCTGCGGACCTGAACTTATCCTGCGGTGTGTTGATGCAATAATCGACGAGTTGATCAACGGTTGATGTTGCGACATGCATCCGTGTATCAGACGAGGCATAATAAATAAAGACCTCGCCATTATCATTTTCAATCCAGCCATTTGCAAATACAACATTCGAGACATCCCCGACACGTTCTTCGCCAAGTGGCCCAATAAAATGGCCGGCTGGTTTGTGAATTACTTTTGTGGGATCATCGATGGCTGTCATAAACAGGTAAAGTGTGTAACGAAGACCAGCGGCCGTATTCCTGACACCATGCGCAAGATTTAACCACCCTTTTGCTGTTTTAATCGGAGCCGGTCCCTGACCGTTTTTTACTTCGTATATCGTATGATAGACTTTGGCATCCAAAATCTCTTCGTGTTTAACTTCGGCATTTATGATGGTATCCGAAAGGCCAAATGCAATTCCGCCCCCTTTGCCTGTGTCGATAAAACCATCCTGCGGACGTGTAAAAAAGGCATATTTCCCGTCTATAAACCATGGATGCAATACCACATTACGCTGTTGTCCACCGTAGGTAATCAGATCAGGAAGTCGTTCCCAATTGATGAAATCTTTTGTCCGGGCTATTCCCGCTGCGGCAACGGCACTGCTTGTGTCACCAGCAGGAGCATTCGGATCCTTCCTCTCCGTGCAAAATACGCCATAGACGTACCCGTCTTCATGGATCGTAACGCGCATGTCATAAAGATTTGTATCAGGAGTTTCTGTTTCGGGCATCGTGATAGGGCGTTCCCAGAACCGAAAGTTATCGACTCCGTTAGGGCTTTCAGCGACAGCAAAAAAAGATTTCCTGTCATTCCCCTCAACGCGAACAATCAATAAATACTTACCATTCCACTTCACTGCACCCGAATTAAAAGTGGCATTAAATCCAATCCGTTCCATGCAATATGGATTTGTTTCAGGATTCTGATCATAGCGCCAATGGATTGGAATGTGATTCCGCGTTAAAACCGGGTACTTAAAACGGCTGTAAACGCCATTCGTGCTGAAACACTTTTCATTTTTTCTGGTCAGTAATGCTTCACTTTCATTCCGTATGATTGCAATGCGATTCTGAAATAATTCGTCATTCATGATTTAATTATTTTAAATATTGTCAGTTTAATTCAGCTTAGTCTGTTGTGCGCAAACTTAAACATCAAAATGTCCAAATTATAATAGTATCTTATCTAATAAATGTACTTTCTGATCAGTTCCATTAACGAAAGAGGTTTTCTATTTCCTGTTTTTTCGATTTTATCTGTGACGAATTCTTCCATTCAAAATCTGGATGATGCTTATTTTACTTTATAATAAAGAAATTATCGGCAAAATTTGTGTTTTATGACAATCGGACCAACCATCCTTTGTGCCAATAAACAAAGAAGATGAGTTGGTAACTTAACATCTGAATTTCTGATAGAATTGATATTTCAACGGAAAGGTAGCCTTCAATAAAGTCCTATTTCAGTCTTTTTTCAATACTATTACACCAATATTTCGAATATATGTAGTACTTTTAGTGTTCATTATACACTGAAAAACTTTCTTGATGGCAATTCAACAGCTTTGACGCTTTTTGCAATTCTGTATGAATTTCAAAATAATTAAACAACTTAAAAATGAAAGACCCAATTCACAGAGAGATCACACCACTTAGCGATAACGACTGTTTCATGGTTTTTGACCGGTATAAATCCGAATTTAGCTTTCCTGTTCATTTTCATCCCGAGTATGAAATTAACTACATCTCGAATGCTAAAGGGGCCAAAAGGATAGTGGGCGATCATATCGATGAAATTGAGGATCTTGAGTTGGTTCTTGTCGGACCGAATATTTTCCACTGCTGGGAAGATTACCACAACACCGAAAAGCAAATTCACGAAATCACGATTCAGTTTCCGGCTGACCTTATAGGGGAGAGTCTACTCAATAAGAATGTATATAAGCCCATTAAAGAATTATTTCAGCATGCCCAGCGTGGAATCGCCTTCTCGCGGCCAACAATCAAACAAGTTGAAGACAAACTATTTACAATTAGCAAGAAAAGTGGATTCGATTCAATTCTTGAATTACAGTCTTTGCTGTTTGATCTTGCCACCTCGCGTAATCAACGGTTATTGACAAATGCCTCTTTTCAGCGGGCAAACGATTTTTATAATAGTGAAAGTATCGAAAAGATGTACAATTACATCAAGGAGAATTACAACAAAAAGATTAAGCTTGAAGATGTTGCCCAGTTACTTAGCATGTCAGTAGTTTCATTTACGAGATTGATTAAGCAACATACCGGGAAATCGTTTGTTGATTTTCTGAACGAGATGCGACTTGGTTTAGCCACACGACAGCTGATCGAAACCAACACGAGCATTGCCCAGATTTGTTTTAATTGCGGTTTCAACAACGTTTCGAACTTTAACCGTGTTTTTAAACGAAAACAAGGAGTAACACCATCAGAATTCAGGAATAATTTCACGGGAATGAAAAGCATTTACTGACACTTGTTACCTTTGGAAAAAATTAAAATCGGCGCATGACAATAGATAATTTTCCTTCTAAACTTCTGGAAAATGCAGTAAATGAATTTGCAAAACTTCCCGGTAT
>Ga0209100_1000932_pt1 | contig 22166 bp, 27 predicted proteins | sample lystaG_FD_185480 | JGI IMG/M metagenome (GOLD analysis project Ga0209100, IMG submission 185480) | Glacier valley bacterial and archeal communities from Borup Fiord, Nunavut, Canada, to study Microbial Dark Matter (Phase II) -... | ecosystem: Environmental > Aquatic > Freshwater > Ice > Glacier ...
CTGAAGCACGGTGCCCACGTTGGAAACCTTAACGCCCTGATCGTAGCTCTCGATCTGTTGGCGAATAATATTACTAATTTCGTCTGGTCTAATTGCTGCCATTGGAACCTCTTTTGAAGGATGAAGGAGAATGCGGAAATCGAGCTTGGGCTTAGGCTTCAGAAAGTTTGAAGCCCTTCACCTTTCTTAGGTTGCACTGCTTAAACGGAGAGAAATACGCCGCAGTTGACCGCGCAAGCTTGCGTCAATCACCTGAGAACCAACTTTGATAATGACACCACCGATGAGGTCGCTGTCGATCCGAGTTTCGAGATCAACTTGACGCGCCGAAGTCATTGACTTCACCTGTTCGCGAATGGTGTTTTTCTGATCGTCGTTGAGTTCGACCGTTGAAATCACTTCAGCTAACACTGCTTGATTCAGCTTTCTTAGAAGTGACTGATACTGCTTGCAAACGCCGTCTAAAAACAGAATCCGTCGCTTGTCAACCAACAGCATTAAAAAGCTCTTTGTAAACGGATGGATCTGCTCTCCAAAAACCTGATCTAAAACAGCTTTTTTTGCATCAGCTTTCGTCAACGGACTGCCGAGAAAGGCTTGCAGATCGGGTGATTCGTTCCAGCTAGACAAGATTGCAGCGACATCTTCACCAAAGCGCTCGGTCAAATTATTGGACTGACCCAGTGACATCAACGCTTGAGCATAGGGTTCCAAGACTTGAGCGGTCAGAATGCTGTCTTTCATCAGGAACCTCCTCCCAGTAGTGCAATGCTGCGATCGACTAATCTCTTCTGCAAGTCATCATTCAGACGATCGGGAAGCTCACCTTCTGCACGCTGCATTGCCATCAATGCAATGCGCTGACGTAGCTCATTGATCACCCGCTCTTGCTCAGAGCCAAGCTCTTGAACCGCCGTTTCTCGCATCCGGGTCACGTCCTGTTCAGCCTTCACCAAGATGGCGGCTCTCGCTGATTTGGCACCCTCTTCAGCAGATGCGCGAATTTTAGCGGCTTCAGCTTGCGCTTGCGCTAACTTCTGTTGCTGCGAGGCAAGAGCAGAAGCAGCACTTTGTTTGCGCTGTTCTGCTTCTTTGATTTGAGTTTCGATCGCTGCCGTTCGATCGCCCAAAATCTTACCCAGAAACTTGCGACCAAGATAAACGACGACAGCAATCGCGATCGCAAGATTGATCAGGTTGGTTTCTAAGATGTCAAAATTGACCCCGAAACCGCCCTTTCCCACTGCTTCTGCTGCTTCAGAGCCGAGTAATGTGGCTCCGGCAGCGAGTCGCAAAAAAATTTCCATGACGTTATCCACAACTGCGCGGTTGATAATCCTAAAGGCGCTAACGGTTTTTTGTTAACAACCCCATCAAACTCCAGCTAAAAGCTTATCTAGAATTTCACGACTCAGCGATTCGACCTGCTGCTCTAGCGTTTGCATCGCAGCTTGCTTTTGCTGATCTAACTCTTTTTGAGTGGCTTCTCGCTGAGACTGAGCCTCTTGTTGAGCTTCGGCAATTTTTTGAGCGGCGATCGTGTGTGCCTCTGCTTGAGCCGCCACGATCGTCGCCTGATATTGTCTGCGAGTCTCGGCTAACTCAGACTCATATTGTTTCGCCAAATTTTCAGCTTTCGCGAGACGCTCCCGCGCATCCGCTTCATTGCTGCGGATGTAGTCGCTCCGATCTTCAATAGCCTTAGTCAGTGGTTTATAAAACACCACATTCAAAATCGCGGCTAAAAGCAGAAACTGCACTGCCATCAGGGGCAGGGTCGCATCAAAGTCAAACATTATCTTGAGTGAGGGTGAGAAAAGTGCAAGACAATTTCAGAAGGTTTAAGGTTTGAGTTTTGAATTCCGTAACCCAGAACTCAAAACCCAAAACTCTTGACTCTTATACTGCAAAGGGGTTTGCAAACAGTAACACCAGCGCGATCACCAGACCGTAGATGGTCAGCGATTCCATGAACGCGAGGGTTAACAGCAACGTGCCGCGAATTTTGCCTTCTGCTTCGGGCTGGCGCGCAATACCTTCGACTGCTTGACCCGCAGCGTTACCTTGACCGATACCAGGTCCGATCGAAGCCAAGCCAATAGCAAGGGCGGCAGAGAAAACGGAAGCAGCTTGAACGATGGGATCCATAGTGATTTTCCTTTGGGTTGAAAACAGGACAAACAGGGGTTCGATACCAAATGGGGCGAACCCTAAACACAGTCAAAACGATGGACAGGAGAAACTACGGGGCGTGTTCCTCTTCACCATGACCTTCGATCGCCTCATGAATGTAGGCGGCTGCAAGAGTTGCAAACACCAAGGCTTGAATTGCGCTGGTAAACAGACCCAGCAGCATCACAGGCAGCGGCACAAACAGAGGCACGAGCAGGACAAGAACCGCCACCACTAATTCATCCGCCAAGATGTTGCCAAACAGACGGAAGCTCAGGGAGAGGGGCTTGGTGAAATCTTCTAAAATGGCGATGGGCAGCAAAATCGGCGTGGGTTGGATATACTTCGCGAAGTAGCCCAGACCTTTTTTACTAAAGCCCGCGTAGAAATACGCCAGCGACACGAGCAATGCCAGTGCCACCGTTGTATTGATGTCGTTGGTTGGGGCAGCGAGTTCACCCTCTGGTAGCTTAATCAGCTTCCAGGGAATCAGCGCTCCTGACCAGTTAGAGACAAAGATGAACAGAAACAGTGTGCCAATGAATGGCACCCAGGGACGGTAATCTTTCTCGCCAAGCTGGTTTCTTGACAACTCACGGACATATTCCAGCGCGTACTCCATCAAGTTTTGAATGCCTCTTGGCACGCGTTGAACATTTCGAGTTGCCAAAAGTGAGGCAATCACGAGCAGCCCAATCACAAACCAGGACACCAAAAAAACTTGCCCATGAACCCTTAAATTGCCAATCTGCCAGTAGAGGTGATGACCGACCTCTAAACTAGCGAGATGGAACGAGTTGGGAGCGACGATGAAATTTAGCATTTCAGTTCAGGCGGCTTTCCCCAGATTCTAAGGAGTGAAAATTCTGTGACAAACTCAATCACTGGAATTGAGCAAGGTTTTCAAGGTGTAGACGATGAGCGCCGCTTTGTAAGTCAAAAATCCTAAAAAAATAGGTAAGACGTGCAGACCATTCCACTGGGTGCCGACAATAATCAGCCCAACAAAAATGGCGATGTGCGACTTGCCTAATTTGTCTTTCTGGTTACCAAGCTGCTCAACATTTCTTGCTAACAACTTCAAGTAAACCACACCTGTGCACGCTCCAAGTAAATAATTGAGAGCGATATTAAAGGAGTGGAAGTACCAAACCGGGAAAAAGATTAGACCCGTCAGGATGAGGGTGATCGCTAACAACTCTTGTTGGAGTCGATAGAAATCTTGCATTGAGTCGCTGGGTTCTGATGACTCAGAAACAGGCGGTGAGATGTCCTCCATAGCAGGTGCGATCCATGAAGTAGGGCAACATTGCCATGATAGCCATTAGACCCGATCGAAGCCTAATGCAGTCACAACGGCTCGTTTAGCCAATAGCTATCGTACCATGCACAGGTAATAATACTTAATGTCAGGCGAGTTTGAAATGAGTGAAAAGTAGCGATCGCTTACAATAATTTCACGTCGCATTCAGGGCTTTGAGATGATCCAGTCCGATCTGCAAAATCTGCCCACCAGTGCCGAGTTGCCTTGCTCAGACGATACCCCCGTGGATAACGAAGATCAGAATTTTATCCCCAATTTTTTGCTGTTCTTGTTGCAATCCCTTTGGGCAAATCGCGTTGATTGGTTTTTTGGCGTAGACATGGGCGTTTATCACACCACAGGGATAAGTCCCAGAGTTCCCGTGGTGCCCGACAGCTTTTTGAGCTTGGGTGTCGATCGGAAAAAACAGGGCAAGTCACGCAAGAGCTACGTCGTTTGGGAAGAAAACAACGTGGCTCCGATCGTGGCTTTAGAAATTGTGTCGTGGACACCCGGCGGCGAATACGAGGAGAAAGTCAAGATTTATGCTGACTTGGGCGTGTTGTATTACGTCATTTACAATCCCGACTATTGGCGACGGGACGGGCATCAGCCGTTTGAGGTTTATAAGCTCGTCAACGGCAGCTATCAGTTGCAGATTGGAGAGCCTTACTGGATGCCGGAAATTGGGTTAGGAATTGGGCGGTTTGTGAGATCGTTTGGTCAAATCGAACAAGAAGTTTTGTATTGGTATGACCAAACGGGCGATCGTCACCTTGCAACCGATGAACAAGCAGACCTTGAGCGACGAGAAAACGAGCGACTGAGAGAACGGCTGCGATCGATGGGCATTGACCCAGACGAACAATAGTCAGGTTTTTGGAGTCAGCAAAATTAGCTGCTGCTGTTGCAGAGATCGGACATTCTCCAATTCCAAGGGCACCGCTGATAGGATTTCTGCGATCGTGCGCCGTCCCTGATTTTCGTCACAGGCTTTCATAAACTCAAATTCTGGCTCTGACAGATTCACAATCTGATAGTCGTAGTTAAATAAACAGCGACTCGCCCAACCATCTATGCAGGGGCTGCGCTCAGGAATGGCGTTAAGCAGCGTGTCGTCAGATGACCAATCGGCTAAAGGCAATTCGCCGCGCCCCAAGAAGAATTCGTAGTGAGTGACCGAGGAGGGATCGAGGAGTTCGATCAGGCGATAGCGTTGGCGATCGCTCAATCCTTTTGCCCGTTCAATCAGGTCAGGATTTTTGCCTAACAAGCGATCGAGCGTCCACTGCCGAGGGTTCGAGAAGCCCAAAAACTTTAGCCCAGACGCATCAATAAGTTGAAACAGCGTCTCAATGCTGTAGTCAATCTCTTGAGGATGGACATACATATCGGCAAAGCATTCGTCTCGCTGATTTTCCATTGACCAGCGTTCTTTTTCTCGCTGCACCAGCCGATTATTTTCAGGCAATGTCCCGAAGATCTGACGACCGACTTTTACGCCATCTCGATAGTCGCCTTTTTGAGTTCCTTGCAAGAGGGCGATCGCTTGCTGCATTAATCCAATTTCCCAGCGTCCCAATTCTGCATAGACAAAGATGTGCATGATCCCGCCAGGTGCGAGTGTTGTCGCTAGAGATTGAATGCCGCGAATCGGATCGGGCAAGTGATGCAATACGCCCACGCAGTTGATTAGATCAAATTTGCCAGGAAGCTGGTTGGCATCATAGAGGCTGAGGTGATGAAACTCTGCCCGATCGTTGACCGATCTCTGACATCGCTCTCTCGCAACCGCCAACGCCCCCGAACTCAGATCGATTCCTGTCACCTGCGCGTCAGGATTGAGATGCACCAGATATTCAGTGCCGCAACCCGTGCCGCAGCCTGCATCTAAAATACGGATATCGTGTCGTTTCGGTGCTTGCCCAGTGCAGAAATTGTAGGCGGCTGACCAGTTCCAGCGCCAGTTATAGCCCGGAGGTGGCTCGTCGAGTAATGGCTCTGGTGGAAATGGATAAGTGTTGTAGAGCGCTGCAACCGCCGCACTAATCGCTTGAGGATCTGACATGACAAATCAAAATGACGGTGACTTAGAGATCTAGTGTCTCATTCATAGAGCCTTGAGGTCAGGCAGATTGTTGCTAAATGGTTTAATAAGCGTTAACTTGTCTAAAGAAATGTATCTTTTGAGTGAGGCAATTCAGATGGAAAAGCAAGAAGGCAAAATCGGCTTTACCAGATTCGCTGAGTCATTGAATGGTCGCCTAGCCATGTTAGGAATCGCGATCGGATTCGCCACCGAGTTAATGACGGGCAAGGGCATCTTAGAGCAACTCGGCTTGATGTAGTTCTCACAGCTCGTTTTATTTGACAATCTTCCTGGAGGTAACTTGATTACTCTCCAGGTTTTTTGTGGCTTAGAACTCAACATTTAGCGGAGTTCTAGGGAATGGAATCACATCGCGGATGTTGCTCATTCCGGTCATGAACTGCACGAGACGCTCGAATCCTAACCCAAATCCTGCGTGGGGAACGGTGCCATATCGTCGCAGATCCAAATACCACCAATAGTCTTTTACGTCCAAGCCTTGCGCTTGAATTCTGCGTTCTAAAACATCGAGCCGTTCTTCTCGCTGAGAGCCGCCGATAATCTCCCCAATCTTAGGCGCAAGAATATCCATCGCACGAACGGTTTTTTCGTCTTCGTTCAACCGCATATAGAACGCCTTGATCTGCGTCGGGTAGTCAGTCACAATCACAGGCTTTTTAAAGAGTTCTTCGGCTAAGAAACGCTCGTGTTCAGATTGCAGATCTAAGCCCCACTCGACAGGATACTCGAACGTCCGATCGCTCTTTAATAAAAGCTCGACTGCCTTCGTGTAAGTGACCCGCTCAAACTCGTTTTGAATGATGTTTTCGGCGGTTGTGAGAACTGAGTTATCGATGCGGTCGTTGAAAAACTGCATATCTTCAGGGCACTTCTCCAGCACATAGGAAAAGATGTATTTGAGAAACGCCTCGGCTAAATCCATGTCTCCTTCGAGATCACAGAATGCCATTTCTGGCTCGACCATCCAAAACTCTGCCAGGTGGCGCGACGTGTTAGAGTTTTCGGCGCGAAACGTTGGACCAAACGTGTAGACGTTGCTGAATGCCGTTGCCATAATTTCGGCTTCTAGCTGTCCGCTCACGGTTAAATAAGTCGGTTTGCCAAAGAAATCTTTACTGTAGTCAACCGATTGATTCTCAGTTAAGGGAACTTTTTTGAGATCCAAACTGGTGACCGCAAACATTTCACCTGCCCCTTCACAGTCGCTTGCCGTAAGAATAGGCGTGTGAACCCAGATAAACCCCTGTTCTTGAAAGAATTGATGGATCGCCATTGAGCAAGCATTGCGAACTCGAAAGACGGCTCCCAGCGTGTTGGTGCGCGATCGTAGATGCCCAATCTCCCGCAAAAACTCAAACGAGTGACGTTTCTTTTGCAGCGGATAAGTCTCTGCGTCGGCTTCACCATAGACGATGACAGAATCTGCCTTGACCTCAATGCGCTGCCCTTTGCCTGGAGACGGCACCAAAATGCCTGACACCTCAACCGATGCGCCCGTGCTGAGTCGCTTGACCACAGATTCATAATCCGGTAGATCAGCGTTCATCACCACTTGCAGACCTGCCATCGACGAGCCATCGTTCACCTCGATAAACGAGAAGCCTTTTTGCTCTCGCTTGGTGCGAACCCAGCCTTTAATCGTGACTAACTCATCAGGTTGTCCGGTGCGTAGCAGTTCTGAGATCCGTCGTGTCATGAGGGGTTTAGGGGGTTAAGGTCTGCGGAGTCGGACTTTTGGGGCTAGGAGTCGGATGCCTTAAAGTATAAAAAGCCAACGACCAGCCGACCACAATACCAAGTCCGCCAAATCGAACGGCTTGCCAGAAGACTTCTTTAAAGCCAGCCCACGAAAATAAACGGCTTTCTAGATTGAACTCTAGCTCTTCTAGCTGCGTCTCGATCTTTCGTAATTCTAATTTAAGGCTAGACGATTTGCTTTGACGAAGCTGCGATCGCACTGTTTGAGATCGCGCTTCTAACTCTTTTTGAAGCGGCTGATCGTGTTCGATTTGGGCATGACGCTCTTTGAGTTCTTGGAGCGATCGCTCTACGGTTTCAAGAATTTGCTCAAAGGTTAGCTCTGACTCATCGGAGTCTGGTTTTGTGGATAAACGATCGGGGTCTTGGGATGGCTGCATTCAAGCGTAGTAGAGTAGGAGTGACGGGTAGACCGATTCATTTTACCCATTCCATGCGAACAGCGTTCTATGCCAGATTTTACACATGATTCAATCTCAAACAGAAGCCTCTAACCCAGCCGCAGCCACTAAGCTTTCTGAGTTCAGTGCGTTTGAGTTAGCGCAGGCATTAACCGAAAAATTAAGCATCAGCGATCGCGATTGGCATCAACTCAAGTCAAATCGACTGGCTCGATCGCGCGAGCAAGCTGCCGTTGCGTTGATTTTTCTGCTCAAAGACCAGCCAGAAGAGGCGCTTTTAAGGTTGCAACAGGCATCCGGATGGTTAGATAAATCAATCTCTGCCCCACCTTGTGAACACCACGGTTCTAAAAAGTAGGGCTAAATTGACATTAAGAGCTTTGCTTATTTGCCTTAGCTCCAAAGTTGCTCTGAAAGTTAGTCCTGCAATACAAGCCTTCTAGCTGGGCAGAGATTTGCAGGATCGTCTCTGTGCCAGTAGGAGCCGTGACCGCTTGGGCGATCGGCTGGCAAAGTATTGTGAAAAGGCAAGAACATCCCGCCAATAACAGTAGCTCTAATTTCTTGGTTTGCATGGTTCTGTTTGAATTGATCCTTTTGCAGGCAGGGCGTTCGTGTTGCTTTGCCAAGATAACAAAATTTTGAGCAACTCTGACAAGCTGATGAGACTAGCTCAAAATTTCTTCTAAGGCTGGCTTAATGATTGGATATTGATACTCAAATCCATCGGCTAGAGTTTTCTTGGGCAACACTTCTTGACCTTCAAGCACTACTTTAGCGCCATCTCCCAACATCGCTTCCAGGGCGAAACTGGGCACTGGCAGCCAAGACGGACGACTGAGCACTTGACCTAGTGCGGTTGCCATCTCAGCCATACGGACGGGCTTTGGAGCCGTAGCGTTAAAAACGCCTTCCATCTGAGGTCGAGTCAATGCCCGCAAAATTAAGCTCACCAAATCTTCTCGATGAATCCAGGAGAACCACTGGTTGCCACTGCCGATCGGACCTCCCGCAAACAGCTTAAACGGCGTAAGCATTTTGCCTAATGCCCCACCCATTCCTAAAACAATTCCAAGCCGCAAAATCACGAGACGAACGCCGCTTTCTTTAACTTTGCTAGCTTCGGCTTCCCAGGTTTGGCAAACTTCTGCTAGAAAGTCGTTGCCCGGAGAACTGGTTTCGTCAAAGGTGGCAGTCTCGCTCGTGCCGTAAAACCCGATCGCCGATGCATTCACCAACACAGACGGCTTGGGATTTGCCTTGGCAATGGCTTCGACCAGCTTTTGAGTCGTGAGCTGGCGACTATCCATTAACGATCGCTTGCGCTCTGGAGTCCAGCGAGTTTCAGCGATCGCTTCTCCTGCCAGATTGACTACGCCATCACAGCCTGCGATCGAGTCTTGCCATGCACCAGACTCGATCGGATCGTAAGCAATGATCTCTAAATTGGGATAAGCAGATTTTGGGAAAACCTGTTCCGCTTTTAGAGCATTGCGGGTGAAGACCATGACTTGATGTCCTTCAGCCGTCAATCGCTCTACTAAACGACTGCCCACAAACCCAGTTGCCCCTATTACTGCGACTTTCATCCACGTTCTCCGTAATCGAAATAATTCGCTACCGATATCGGTTCATAAAACTTAAAACTAAGTATACAGAAATCAGGTGGGTAGAAAAATTAAGCATTCAATGCAAAAAGGTACAAACTGTAAGTCTGTACCTTTTGTCAGATTCTGAACAAGAGCAAGATTTGAGGATGGAGACGTTCACTACTTAATGTAGTTGGCTTCTGCTTCTAGCATCCGCAAAAGGTTTTCGTCTCCTCTATCTCTGGCGGCTTCCATCCGACGCTGCAAGTTTTTTTGCAGATTTTCGCGGTGGGTGGTTGCAGTTTGTGTGTGAGATTGACGACTTCTGTTCATATCGGACATTTCCAAGAGATTATTTGTGCTGAGTCACTATGTCTTCTAATCATAACATCAAAAACCTAAACGGTAGCTTACACTACAAAAACTAATTATTAGAGCCATAGGAAATCGTCATGATTCTGACGCTGCTGAGTGATTTTGGCACAAGTGATGTTTACATAGCGGTGATGAAAGGAACGATCGCTCAGATCAATTCTTCTCTCACGGTGATTGATCTAACGCATCACGTTCCCCCTCAAGATATTGCGACGGCTCGGTTTCACTTGATGAGTGCTTATCCCTACTTCCCAGTCGGAACGGTGCATGTGGCGGTCGTCGATCCCGGTGTGGGAAGTCAACGACGCGCGATCGCCATTCAACTTGAGTCAGGATTTTTGGTCGCGCCTGATAATGGTTTAGTGAGTGGTGTTCTGAGTCAACAAGGGGCGATCGCGGCTGTCGAGTTGACTAATCCCAGCTATTGGCGCACCTCGTCGCCCAGCACAACCTTTCACGGACGCGATATTTTTGCTGCGGCTGGGGCACATCTGACAAGCGGAGTGCCGCTTCAAGAACTGGGGACTGGCATTGATTTGAGTACGATCGTGCAGTTGCCAATCCCAGATCTGATTCGGACGGGAAGCACGGTTCAGGGAGTGATTCAAGCGATCGACCATTTTGGCAATTTGATCACCACGATTCCAGGAAGTGACGTTGCCGGAAAGTCTTGGAGCGTCAGAATAGAGAACTCGATTTATTCAGGTCAAGCAACCTACTCAGAGAGTGAGCCTGGAGAAATTCTGGCTTTGGTAGGGAGTCACGGCTGGGTTGAAGTTGCCGCAAATCGAGCCAATGCTCAAACGCACCTTAATTTGAAGTGGGGCAGTGTCGTGTCCGTCATGATTAATGAAGATCAGCGGCTTCCGATCGAGCTTACCAACGGCTCAAATACAGGCAACAAATCCGATCGGCTAACCACTAAAGTTGGGAACGATCGCTGACTATAATTCTGTCCAACTTGAATCGGAAAAATAGGATTAGGTTCGAGCGGATACCAGACTGCACCAGCGGCTTGCACGATCGCCCACACCGCCGCGATATCCCAGATTTTTGGTGTGGCTTCGACTCCTCCGAGGGTTGCTCCAGCCGCAACGGTCAAAAAGCTATAAGTCGTCACTCCTAACATCCGAATCTTGGCAGGAACGGGATTTTTAAGCACCGAAATACTTCGGGCACACAAGTTGAAGAAGTGATTGCTCGTCAAGGGATCTGGACTGGCGTGAATGGGATTGTGATTGAGAAAGGCTCCTGTTGGCATCGTCAAACCCGATGAGCCTTGCCAAAACCCATGAAAGGACTGCCGTAACGGTGGAAAATGCACATATCCAAAAACTGGAGTTCCTTGATAGAGCAAGCCAAGCGAGATTCCCCAGAGCGGCAGACCTCTCGCAAAATTTGTTGTGCCATCTAAAGGATCGATCACCCAGCACCAGTCTTGAGCGGGAAAAATATGCTCAGTTTCCTCACTCAAGACCCCGTGAGTTGGAAATGTTTGAGCGATCGCATTGCGTAATTCTTGATCTGCCCATTGATCTGATTTCGTCACCAAACTCCCGTCTGATTTTTCAGACGCTTGCGCCTGCCCATAATCTTGTAGAAGCTGTGTGCCGACTCGCTCAGTGGTCGTTTGAGCAAAATCAAGGATTTGTGTCCAAAAGTCAGTCATTGTAAGAAGTCCAATTAGGGCAGTAGTTGAGAACTAATCGTCAATATTCGGAACCAAATATTCCAAGTTCTCAGTCAGGGCGGTCTGTGAGAGTATTGGCGATCGCCCCTTTTCTCTTCGCAATTGCCTATCGCTCTACAGCTTGCCCGATCGCTGCCAGTGCCTCGTCACACCAAGCCACCCACTCTTCCTGATAGCGAATGCCGCGACGAATCACAAGATGCATGTAGAGATCTTTCAAATCTAGCGAACTCAGATGCTTCGCAAAATGCTCATCTAATTTTTTTACCTGTTGCACCATTTCAAGGTGTAGCTGCCGCCGCCGTTCAATCTCGCGGGTGACGACCTGAGAAGAAACCAAATGACCCGCTAAACCCATCACTCCTAAATCTTCGCGAATGGCGCTAGGTTCACAGGGTTTGGTCAACCAATCGAGCAGTTCTTGGTGCCCAAGATCGGTGATGGAATAGATTTTTTTGTCGAGTCGTCCCGGTTGGGGAATCGCTTCATAAGTAACGTTGCTTTGCTGTTCTAACTTGGTCAGTTCGGCATAAACCTGCTGCTGGCTGGCTTTCCAGAAGCAACTGCCAAATCCTTCGGCAAATTCTTTGGCAACGTCGTAGCCGCTCATCGGCTGACGAGACAGGAACGCCAGAATTGTGTGCTTGAGTGCCATGTCTAAAAATACTTGACTGATTCAATTGGTTCAGTATACCTTAGTTTTTGTATCCAATTTTTTGAATACAAAAAATGGAGTTAAGCATGATCAATATTCCTTGGAAATCGAAAGGGCGATCGCCTTTAATCGCCATGCTGGGGGTCGGCTGCTTGCTGCTGGTGGGTGGTGTAGCGTATCGAGTGGGCATCAGCCGTCCGAATCAGCAATCATCGGCTGTGGTGAGCGGTGCACCTGCGATCGCAACGGTATCTGCTTTGGGGCGGTTGGAGCCACAGGGCGAAGTGATTCAGGTGTTTGCGCCCACTGCTGCGGAGGGGGCACGAGTCGAAACCCTTCGTGTCACTCACGGTCAACGAGTTCGCAAAGGCGATGTGATAGCCGTTCTGGACACTGCTGCGCGGCGACAGACAGCACTTCAGGAAGCTCAGGAACAAGTCAAGGTGGCTCAAGCCCAGTTGAGTCAGGTGGAAGCGGGTGCGAAATCAGGACAAATTCGGGCGCAGTCGCGAGTGGTGGATCGCCAGCAGGTGGAATTACAAACTGAAACTGAAGCTCAGGAAGCCACGATCGCCCGTCTGAGAGCAGAACTGAACAATGCAGAACTGGAGGCTAGGCGATATCAGGTGCTTTATACTGACGGAGCCGTTTCTGCCTCTTTGCGGGATGGGAAGCAATTGACCGCTGATACAGTCCGGCAACAGTTAAACGAAGCACAGGCAAATTTGATTCGGATTCAGCGATCGCGGCAGCAGCAGGCTTCCGAAGCACAGGCAACGCTTGACCAAATTGCGGAGGTGCGTCCGGTGGATGTGAACGTGGCACGATCGCAAGTCTCTGCGGCACAAGCAAGGGTGGCACGGGCACAGGCGGAACTGGATTTGGTCACAGTGCGATCGCCCCAGGATGGACAAGTCCTTAAAATTCACATTCGCCCTGGAGAACTTGTGGGCACTCAAGGCATCGTCAGTCTGGGTCAAACTCGGCAAATGGTGGCGGTGGCAGAAGTGTATGAGTTGGATATCAGCCGCATTCGAGTTGGACAAACTGCAACCGCGATCAGCAAGAACAATGCTTTTCCAGAGGTGCTGCGAGGCAAGGTGGTCGAAGTGGGGTTAGAGATTAACAAGAAAGATGTGTTGAACACCGATCCGGCAGCACAGTTTGATGCGCTGGTTGTGGAAGTGAAAGCGCTGTTGGATGAAGCCTCTAGCCGTCGAGTTGCGGGATTAACCAATTTGAGTATTCAAGTATTAATCAATGTCAACTCCTAATGCAATGACATGACTAAAATCACTTCTAAAAAGAAACCGCTGTTTCTCTCCTGGCTACAGTTACGCAGAGAACGAGCGCGTTTAATCGTGGCGATCGCGGGAATTAGCTTTGCTGATGTGCTGATGTTTCTGCAAATGGGTTTTCGAGGTGCTTTATTTAGTAGTGCAGTGGAATTTCACCATAGCTTGAACGGTGAAGTTGTGATGATGAGTAGCCGAACGTGATCGCTGATTTCTCTCGATCGATTCACCGAACGCCGACTATATCAAGCCGCAAGCATCACAGGGGTTGCATCGGTCAGTCCGATTTACTTAAATTCGATTCAGTGGCGGAATCCTGAGAACAAAGAGATTTGGGACATCTACGCAATCGGTATCAATCCCGAACATCAAGTATTAAACATTCCTGGAGTCGAAGCCAACCGCGAAAAACTACGCCAGCCCGATACGGCTTTGTTTAATCAGGGGTCTCGTAGAGAATTTGGTGCGATCGCTCAACGGTTTCAGGCAGGCGAAGCAATCACCACCGAAATCAATGAACGCCAAGTTCAAATTCAGGGCTTGTTCAAACTCAGCCCCACGTTTGGCATCAATGCTTATTTGGTTACAAGCGATATCAACTTTTTACGCATGGCTCCTTTTCGTCAAGGGGGACTGGTTGATGTAGGCGTGATTAAGCTTAAGTCTGATGCTGATGTCCAAACGGTTCTCGCAGAACTGCGATCGCGCTTGCCAAGCGATGTCAAAGTTATGACCAGAGACGACTATGAAAAAGCAGAAGTTGCCTTTTGGAATGCGAGTACTCCGGTAGGCTATACCTTTGATTTGGGTGTGGTGATTGCCTTTATTGTTGGCGCTGTAATCGTCTACCAAATTCTCTACAGCGATGTGACCGATCATTTGCCCGAATATGCCACCCTCAAAGCGATGGGATTTCGCGATCGCTATCTCCTCGTTGTTGTGTTTCAAGAGGCTTTGATCCTAGCAGCATTCGGATTTATTCCCGGTACCTTGATCGCATTAGGTATCTATCGAATTACTAACCTCATGACCATGCTGCCAATGGCAATGGATTTGGGACGAATTGTGTTTGTCTTTGTTCTCACCGCAATTATGAGTTCGCTTTCGGCTGCGATCGCAGTGCGTAAGCTGCAAACGGCTGATCCTGCTGATATTTTTTAGGAGTTGAGCATGGTCACAAGTCTATCTAAACCTGCAATCTCGATCGCGCATCTAAATCATTACTATGGTCAAGGTTCTCTAAGAAAGCAGGTTTTGTTTGATATCAATCTGCAAATCGATCGCGGTGAAATCATCATCATGACAGGACCATCGGGTTCGGGTAAAACTACATTGCTGACGCTAATGGGAAGTTTACGATCCGTTCACGAAGGAAGTCTAAGCATTTTGGGACAAGAGTTGCTTCATGCCACTAAAGAACAGATGACTCTAGCTCGTCGCAATATTGGCTTTATTTTTCAAGCACACAATCTACTAAATTTCCTTACTGCTTATCAAAATCTTGAGATGGCATTGGAAATTCAAGAAGTCACTGCCACCGCTGCCGATACCCGCATTCGGACTGTTTTGAGCGCGGTCGGCTTAGAAAATCGAATGGACTACTATCCAAGTGATCTATCCGGTGGACAGAAGCAACGAGTCGCGATCGCTCGTGCCCTAGTCAGTCAGCCTAAAATTATTCTGGCAGATGAACCCACGGCTGCACTCGATAAAAAGTCAGGACGAGATGTAGTAGAAATTATGGAAAAACTCGCCAGAGAGCAAGGTTGCACCATCCTACTCGTGACCCACGACAACCGCATTCTAGATCTTGCCGATCGCATTATCTACATGGAAGATGGGTATCTAGTGAATCGTTCTGATGTTGCTGCGATCGTTCAATAGATTTTTCACACATGAACATTACTTCGACTTATGCTGCAATTCTCGCCTTACTCTTCGTGGGGCTTAGCGTCAGAATACTAAGATTGCGGCGTAGCCTCAAGATTGCCATTGGTGACGGCGGGGACAAAAAAATGCTGCGCGCTATCCGCGTGCATTCAAATTTTGCCGAATATGTGCCATTTGGGCTGCTTTTGCTTTATCTTGCTGAGACCCAAGGAGCGCCGTCTGCTGTCATACATGGAGTGGGATTGTGTCTTCTGATAGGCAGGCTTTCTCATATGTACGGGGTTAGTCAGGAGAATGAGCAGTTCCAGTATCGTGTGCTAGGCATCTCTGTGACCTTTACTGCATTTGTCGCGTCTGCGGGCTTTCTACTATTTGTTGCCGTTCGTAATGGTGCCTAACGCCTTAATTCAGTCGCTAGTCCAGTTCGGCTTCAAGAACGGCGGAGATCGCTTTCTCAGAGCTGGTTCTAAATTCTTGAATGCTGACTCGCGCCAGCAGCACCACTGCCAAAATCATGCCCAGCGCTTCACACGCAAACACCAAGCTATAAGCCGGAAAGGGCTGCTGAAAGAGCCGCCGTCCCAAGTCGAGAATCGCGCCTCCTGCCAGAGTTGCACTGGCTTGAGCCAAGGCTTGAGCGAGTCCCCAAGCTCCGACGAACGTTCCTGCGGTTTCTGCGGCAGTGAGATCCAGCATTAGACTGACTGCGCTGTTGGTCAGCACACCTGACGATAAACCAAACAAAATCACCGCACTTTTGAGCAACATTTGGGTTTGCGTCAAGCCGGATGTGATGATCAGCAGAAAGCAAGCACTCGTCAACAAACAGCCTAGTTTTGCGGCACGCTGCTTGCCAATACGAGGCACGATCAGAAATCCGCCGAGGCTCATTCCTGCCAAAACGCCATATCCCCAATATTTGTTGAGTCCCGCGCTTTCGGCGATCGTCATCCCAAACACTTCACGGGCATAAGGCTCTAACACGGGCTGCTGGAGAAACAAGCTGATCGTCATCACCAGCAAAAACGAGAAAAAGATTCCCGTCTGAGGGCTGGCTGTCAAGACTTTAAAGGCTCTGCCCAACGTAATTTGGTCTTCTCGCTCAACTAGATGCGATCGCGAGGCATAGCGAGAATATTTTTTCTCAATTCCAAACGTTGCCAGAAATGTGAGACCGATGACGGCGATCGGAAAGACTGTAAATAAGCGATTCACCACAGGCTGTAAGGTGTCGGGTGTTAATCCGGTGAGCATTCTTTGCCCCACGATCGCGCCGACTACAATTCCGACCATCAGCATTGACCACACAATGCCGACGACTTTCGATCGCTGATCTTCGTCCGTGATATCAACCAGGAGCGCTACAAATGGAGTCGAACTCGCGCTAATACACAGCCCATATAGTCCAAACATCAGAGCCAGTAGCGTTGCCCAAGCCGTGCTTTGGGTCGTCCAGCCCACAGCAGCAGTGCTGGCACCGAGTTTCCAGACGACTTGCACAGCGAGAAATAGACACACCGCTTGCAGCGTCATGCCAACCCAGATATAGCCCGTGCGGTGATAGCCCCTAATCGGCTTAGAGTCAGACATTTGCCCAAACCAGATTCGAGCCGGAGCCACAAACTGATACATTGCGATCGTTCCAGCCGCGATCGTTCCTGGCACCTTGAGTTCCGAGATCATCACCTGGTTGAGAACGCCCAGCGTCAGCAGTGACAGCATCCCCAACCCCATTTGAAACAAACCCAGCCGAAACATTGTGAACAAGCCCAGCTTAGGTAAAGGCTTCATCGGTTCAGACGGCACCCATTCTGGATTGTGAACATCGCTAGTCGCCATAGTTTTTCTCAAATTGCAGAAGTCACGACAGATCAGTGTCTCATTTTTAGGATAAAGGCGATCGAGCGGATTGAGGAGCGCGTGTGGATTTGTAACGATCGAAAGACGCATCGCTTGTGATGAATCGTTACACTAAGAGACGTTAAGCTCTCAAATAAGATTAGGTTTTTATGGTGCAGTCCATTTCTTTCGGCGCAAACTTGCCCACAATTCCGCCACTTGGCATTGGCACATGGCAATGGGGCGACTCATTGTTCTGGAGCTATGGCAAAGACTATGGCGAAGCTCAAGTCAAAGAAGCATTTGATGCCACGATTGCTTCTGGAGTTGATTTCTTTGATACAGCAGAAATTTATGGCTTAGGCGAATCAGAAAAACTGTTGGGACGGTTTATGAAGCAAACCGATCGCCCGATTCAAATTGCTACAAAATATATGCCGCTGCCGTGGCGATTCTCAGCGCAGTCAGTTCACGAAGCGGTATCAGATAGCCTCAAGCGGCTTCAGATTGAGCAAATTGCGCTTTATCAAGTTCATATGCCGTTCGACTTTTTCATGAGTAAGAAAACTTTGATGGAAGCATTGGCAGAAGAAGTGAAGCGAGGGCGAATTGCGACGATCGGAGTCAGCAACTATTCGGCTGAACAAATGCGCGAAGCTCACGGATATTTGGCGGCAAAAGGGGTTCCTTTAGCGGTCAATCAGGTTCGTCATTCACTAATTACTCGCCAAATTGAAACAAACGGCATTTTCAATACTGCTCGTGATTTGGGAGTAAAGATCTTGGCATACAGTCCCTTGGCGCAGGGGCTATTAACAGGAAAATATACGCCTGAGAATGCAGACTCGGTGACAGGTGCCCGAAAGCTCGATTCTCGCTTCAGCCGTCAGGGATTAGAAAAACTTGCTCCTGTCCTCAATCTGATGCGAGAAATCGGACAAAAGCACGATAAAACTCCTGCTCAAGTTGCGCTTAACTGGCTGATTACTCAAGGCAACGTGATTCCGATCCCCGGTGCTAAAAACGCTGATCAAGCTCGACAGAACGCCGGAGCTTTGGGCTGGTCACTTGATCCCGACGAATTCACTAAACTTGATTTAATAACGCGCGATCGACGCTAAAAAGTTCACGAGTGATAAGCGGCGATCTTTAAGTTGAGAATCTCCACTCACTATTCAAAGTTCAAAACTTATCACCGATTGAGGCTCTCTTTACGCTCTAGCTACAGAAAAGCTCCGGAACCTAGAACGCTTGACTGAATAGTAAGTTAAGAAGAAGCAGTCCCGTGTAAGAGCTGGCACAAGCGTCTATGAGTGCAGTTTTAGTCGTTGATGATAGTACGATGGTTCGGGTAATCCTCTCAGAATGCCTGGAAAGCAGTGGGTTTGAAGTCATTGAAGCGATCGACGGCGTTGAAGCGATCGAGCAGATTCAGACCCATCGTCCAGATTTAGTGATCACCGATATCGTGATGCCGCGAATGAATGGCTACGAACTGTGTCGCTGGATCAAGAGCGATCCCCGAACAAAGGCAATTCCCGTGATGATGTGTACTGTTAAAGATGAGGACTTCGATCGCTATTGGGGTTTAAAGCAAGGAGCCGATGCCTACATCGCCAAACCATATTGCCCCTTAGAAATAGTCTACGCTGTCAAGCATTTATTAGAGATGGTAGAACCGATAGCCCTAAAATACCCGATGCCGTAGAGACGTTCCACCGGAATGTCTCCGCACAATTTCGCAATCACGACCGCATTCAAAGAATTTCCAAATAAAAAGCGGGCTAAGGAATCTCCTCAGCCCACTAACATTAACTATCTTTCACTGCCATTTACACTAGTTAGAATTAGCAGAAGTCTTTACCCGCTTGACAGGCTTGGGCTTGTCAGAACCGCCGCCACCGCCACCACCGCGAGAACGAGGAGCGTCATCCGCAACAGGATCACTACCAGAAGCCATCCAAGAAGGACGAGTCTTGTCGTAGACCATTTGCAGAGCCGCCGCTGCGATCGCGTGAGGTTCAAATTCTTCTGCAAGTTGCGCCACGATCGGCAAGAATGAAGCCATCCGCTCACCCGTCAACGCATCACGCACTTGACTTTGAAGCTTATCGAGGTAACGAGCTTCGATGTCGGCGCGATTTGGCACATTGCGAATCTCTAAACGCTGACGCACATGGTTCTCAATATCGCGCAGTTTGCGACGATCAAGGGCATGAACCAGCGAGATTGCCGTACCTTCTTTGCCTGCACGTCCAGTCCGACCGATGCGGTGAACATAGCTTTCAACACTGTCAGGCAAATCGTAGTTGATCACATGAGTGAGGTCATCCACGTGAATGCCTCGTGCGGCGATATCAGTTGCAACCACCCAACGCACCTGACGCTGACGGAACCGCAGTAACAGCCGTTCGCGCTGAGTCTGGGTGAGATCACCGTGATACTCATCCACACTATGTCCAGCGGATTGCAGTTGACTGGTCAGTTCGGCAGCCGCGCGACGAGTCCGCACAAAAATCAGAGCCGTGTCAGGATCTTCCAACTCTAGGATGGGTTGCAGTGCCCGTGCTTTCGTCCAACCGCGGGGAATCGTGTAGGCGACCTGATTGATGCGATTCGGGGCAGCTTTAGGCTGCTCGATCGTCACCGTCACGGGTGATCTCAGGAACTTCGTCACTAGCTTACGAACCGAAGGCTCCATCGTGGCGGAGAAGAAAGCAGTTTGACGCTCAACAGGTGCCTGGTTCAGAATCTTCTCGACATCCTGAATAAAGCCCATGTTCAGCATTTCATCGGCTTCGTCTAGCACCATCCAGCTCAACTGATTGAGCTTTAGATCGCCACGGCTGAGAAGGTCAATCACTCGTCCTGGTGTGCCGACGACAATTTGAGATCCTTTGCGGAGGCGAGAAATTTGCTGGTCGATCGACTGTCCACCATAGATTGCTAAGACTTGGACGCGCTTGTCGTCCACAAACGTGCGGGCTGCCTGACAAACCTGCATCGCCAACTCACGAGTTGGTGTGAGGATCAGTGCCTGTACAGCAGGATTTTTGGGATCAATCCGCTCCAAGATAGGCAGAGCGAACGCAGCGGTCTTGCCTGTTCCAGTTTGGGCTTGACCGACCACATCGCGACCAGCCAGTAGGTGAGGAATGGCTTGGGCTTGAATCGCGGTCGGGGCAGTAAAGCCCAACTCTTCTAAGTTGCGAACGCGAGCTTCAGAAAGTCCAAGGCTTTGGAAAGAAAGGGTCATTGAATGCTCCTAATAGGTCAAAGGTCATGCGCCATCACTCGATGAGAGGATCAGGATGTCCTGAGAAAACTCAGGCACGGTCAGCCCTGGGCTTACACCATCGGGAAAGGCGCGATAAACATGCGAAACGTGTGGGCGAGAAGGTCGTCAAAAACGACGCATCTCAAATCGCTTTCAGTAAAACTACAGACATCGGAATCCTCATCAAGTCGCCACTAAAGAGGTCTGCATCAAGTCTGCTGCGGTCGCAACATTCCCATACAGATCGTAAACATCGGCATCGACGATCGCCACGGGCACGAGTGCCCCTAGCGATGCCTCACCCTGGACATACACCAGTCCATCCACCTCTGGCGAAAAGCGGGCAGACCGACCGATTAACTCACCCGTCTCCGGGTTTTCTTGCTCAATCAAAACATCGACAACCTTGCCAATCTGCGATCGATTTCGTCGAAGGGAAATCGGTTGCTGAATCTGCATTAAGGCATCGCGACGGGCATCCATTACCGATTGCGGTAACTGGTTGGGCAACTCGTAGGCGGGGGTTCCCTCTTCGGGGGAGAAGGTGAAGACCCCCACATGATCGAACTCGTGACGTTGAACAAATTGCAGTAAATGTTCAAACTGTTCATCGGTTTCACCGGGGAATCCCACGATGAAAGTGGTTCTCAGCACGGCATCGGGTAACGCTGATTTGATGCGCTCAATGATGCCGTCATTTACCCGACCCTGCCAGGGACGATTCATCGATCGAAGAATCTCTGGGTGGGAGTGCTGAAGGGGCAAGTCTAAATAAGGCAGAACGTTGGACGTTTCTTGCATCGCTGCCATCACCTTGGGCGTTAAGCCCGTGGGATAAGCATAGTGCATCCGAATCCAGGGGATGTCTACCGCTCCTAGAGCCCGGATTAGTTCTGCCAGTCTGGGTTCCCCATAGATATCTAATCCATAGTTCGTCGTGATTTGAGAGATTAAGATAATCTCTCGAACGCCTTCTGAGGCAAGCTGGTTGGCTTCAGTGACGATGGACTCGATCGTGCGCGATCGTTGGCTTCCGCGCAGGTGGGGAATGATGCAAAAGGCGCAACGATAGTCACAACCTTCTGCAATTCTGAGATAAGCAACTCCTTCAGTTGTAGTGCGATACCGAGGAGTCGTTTCATCTGCAATGTAGGTGGGTTCCTGCGAGACTTCGGTGACTCGCTCTCCCAATTCTGTCCGCTCGATCACGTCCACGATTTTGTGATAGTCGCCTGTCCCTACCAGCGCTACGGCTTCAGGGATTTCGTCTAACAGTTGCTCTTGGAAATGCTGCGCCATGCAGCCCGTGATCACAATTTTTTTGTTTGATTCTGCTAGTTCTACCAGCGTCCGTACAGACTCTTCGCGCGCTGCCTGGATGAAGCTACACGTATTGACAATGACGTAATCTGCGAGTTCTTCGTTTGCGTCAACGTCATAACCTGCCTGCACTAACAGACCCAGCATATGCTCGGTATCAATTCTATTCTTTTCGCAGCCTAGATGAGAAATGGCAATGGTTGGCTTGTTGCCCATGAAAAACCTGGTGAGATGAGTGAAGAAAGGTCGTCTTCGACCAAAACCGTAGCGATCGCTGGTGCGACGGTTTTTCCCTCGCTTCACATCCACCGTGTCTGTTGCCTGATGGATATAGATACGCGCAATCGCTTTGTCACGTTGATCTTAATGATAGCGCAGAATTGGGAACATTACGTTCTGTTAAACAGATTCTTTTGCAGGGAGTAGTGAAGCGTCAAAAGTTCGGCGGAAAAACTAGATTGAAGATAACTTTTCGTGCCCTCTCTAGCTTAG
>Ga0209100_1000933_pt1 | contig 22158 bp, 12 predicted proteins | sample lystaG_FD_185480 | JGI IMG/M metagenome (GOLD analysis project Ga0209100, IMG submission 185480) | Glacier valley bacterial and archeal communities from Borup Fiord, Nunavut, Canada, to study Microbial Dark Matter (Phase II) -... | ecosystem: Environmental > Aquatic > Freshwater > Ice > Glacier ...
ATTGATTTAAAACACAATTCGGAAATAAATAAATAATATTTTAATACCATGCTAATCGTGTAAGAATTATTTTAACAGTCATTAGTTTTGTTAAGTTTCCAATTTCAAATTTTATGTTTTAAAAAAGGATTTTACGTACTATATTTAAAGGAAACGGCCTAAGAATGTTTTTAAAAAGTTTCTCGAGTTAAAGAAATAGGTTGATTTTTACAAAGTTATTGCGTGTAATAATCCCAACTAGGTTTGAGATTTGCCATTTAAATTTTGCCATTACTTTCCAGGCTTTAAAAATAGGTATTGTAATTAAGACGATTGATATTTGTATAATTATAGCATTTTTAAGGGTATTGATGAGTGATTTAAAATGCAGTAATTGTTTTGTCTACAAAAACTCCCTTACTGTAATTGACTATTTGAGCAATTTCTTATGTAATCTTTAAATATCTCCGGGTTGCGATGTTTGTTTTAATAACTGGTTGTGGAACTTGAAGATGCTTGACTAAATTTTAAATGATTTAAAATGCCTGCAGAAAACCTAGAGAATTGGTAATATTTATTACTGACTAAATTTTGGAAAATTGACAAAAAAAATATTTAGTAAAAGTTTCCAAATAATATAGCTTTTAGCAGAAATGAATCAGACGTTAAATTTTTACACTATCTTAATTGCTGAAAATTTTAATGAACAGAATTAAATATTAGAGATTTTTTTTAGTATGATGATCAAAACTGATTTAAAAATATTAAGGTCATTAATATTTATTTAAAACTCTTCGACATTTGGAAAAATTATGAATTTAGTTTTTCCATTAAAAGAAAGAATAAATTTTTTTGCCGTGTCGATAGCTTCTTCTATTACATGATGCATATCCATATACCGATATGTTGCAAGCCTTCCAAGAAAAGTGACTGCTTGCTGTTCTACTGCCAAAGCTCTATATTTCATTAATAATTCTTTATCTACAGCCAGCCTTTTTGGATAATAAGGCAAATCATCTGTTCCTGTTTCTTTACTGAACTCAGTAAAACAGATCGTTTTTTCATGATTTTCCCAAGGTGTAAAATGCTTATGCTCTGTAATCCTAGTATAAGGTATTCTTTGATCGCAATAGTTCATTTGCGATGAACCTTGAAAATCTCCATCTGCAATACTTTTCTCAAAGGTTACTGTACGGTATCCAAGTCTTCCAAACTGATAATTAAAAAAAGCATCAATTGCTCCGGTATAAAATACATGATCGAAGCCGATAGAATCTGAACCAGGTACAAACTTTTTATTAAGGATTATTTCAATAGCAGGGTTATCAGTCATTTTCTCCATAACAGCAGTATATCCATCTACAGGAATTCCCGTAAATATATTGTTGTGGTAATTATCATCATAATTAAACCTCACGGGTATTCGTTTTAAAAAAGAAGCGGGCAGTTCTTTTGGCTCGCAACCCCATTGTTTTTTTGTATAACCATAAAAAAAGCCTTCGTATAATTGTCTCCCTATAAAACTTAAAGCCTGCTCTTCAAAATTTTGAGGGTCAGTAATCGTTTTGTCTGCTTTTGTTTCTAAAAAAGCCTTCGCTTCGTTTGGTGTAAAATTTTTATTAAAAAATTGATTTATTGTATGGAGATTTACAGGCATAGAAAAAATACTGTCACCACTTTTTGCTTTTACTCTATGTACATAAGGGCGGAATTCTACAAAGCTGTTCACATAGTCCCAGATGTACTTTTTGTCGGTATTAAAAATATGTGGCCCATATTGATGAACCATAATACCAGTTTCTGCATCTCTTTCCGTATAACAGTTGCCACCTAAATGATTTCTTTCGTCCCATATTTCGATACTGCAATCCAATGATGATGTTAGCTGATGTGCTAAAACACACCCAGAAAAACCAGCTCCAATAATTAAAAATCGATTAGCCATAACTTAATATTAATAAGATAATTTTAAACAAACGCTATTTATTTAATACTGACTTTAAAGGAACTCCAATAATTTCTTCCAATTGTATAACAGCTATGTTCAAGTCTTTTTCTTTAGTTGTTAAAAATGCTTTTTCCGCTGTTAATGCTCTATAAATCTTATTTAATTCATCTATTGTAATAATAGCGTCTTTAAAATTTTTTTGTGCTAATTCATAATCAGACAAATTATCTTCCATTGAAATTTTTTGATATTGTAGAAGAGACAGCTTTTCCTTATAAATTTCATATTGCACTAAAACTTTAGCTTTTAAGTTTGATTCTAATAATTTTTTTTGAAATTCACTTACTAGTATTAATTGGTCGGCTGTATTTTTCTCTGCTTTGTTCCTCGCAAATATGTCTAGTGGAACAGCTAATCCAAGATTATACTTTGGTAACAATGTTGCTACTTTTGAATTGGTTATGGCAAATTCATTAATATTTGCCCCAAGAGTTACAGAACTCAGCAACGAGGTATTAGCTTTTTTTCTCGCAATTTTCGATATTAAAATATTTGTCGCAGCTGATTTTATTTGATCATTATTTAAAGCAAAGTCCACAAGTTTTTCCTTTATAATATCCTCCTCTTTTATTTCTACATTCTGTATTCTAGATTTTTTAGAAAGATTGCTTACACCATTATAATTATCCACAATTTTTCTAATTGAGTCCGGCATTTTAGATATTGTTTGAGCAGTTGAAGTATGCCCATAAAAAAGTATCACAATAAGATATTTTTTCATAAATAAATTTTACTTGGTATCACAAAGGTTAAAAATATATTCTTGTCTTTAAACGTTCTATACTTAATAAAATTATGTTGCATTTTCTTTTTGATCAAACTCCATTATTCTTTTCAATATTGACATAATTCCAAAAATAAAAAACATACCAGGCATTTGGCCAATTGAAACCTGTGAATAGAGCGTAACAATTACTGAAAATACCGAACAAATAATTGCGACAACATATTTTTTGTACTCTAAATTTTCTATTCTAAAATAATAGTAAATACCTTGATACAAAAACATTAAAAAGGGCAGCATAGTAATGATGAGTCCAATCCAACCCATATCCAAAGCAAGCTTTAAAAGCCCACTATCAGGGGGAAACCCCGCTAGCGGATGCCTTGGATTAAACCTAAGTCCCTCTACCCCACACGCAGCAACTCCTCCTCCAAATGGATTAGCATATATATAAGGTTGAATAAATTTACGGTTTAAATTTCTCACATTTAAAGATTCATCTTTTGTATCAAATGTAGATCTCATACGATTCAATGTAGGATTATCGATAGGTGCATACATAATAAAAAGTAAACTTAGAATTGTAATAAAAAGAGTCATTATGGTTGCCCGATTCCTCAAAGTAATTAAAATATAAAGCGCAACGCCTGCAGGTATCATTATTGTAGTTGTACGGGTGCCTGAATATGACATGCCAAGGTATAAAATAATGGTTGCGACGATATACTTATATCGTAGTTTTTTTGTTTTTTCATTTAAGGCAAATATTAGAGTAATAAGTGCTATACTTCCGCATTGATTACCAAACGTAACAACTCCCTCCAGAAAAGAGAATTTTCTAATTACTCCTCCCTGAAACAATAAACCAAACTCATGAGGATCAATTGAATTTAATTCAAATGAAAATAAGCCAAACCACTGTTGGTAACAACCATACAAAGCTGTTATAAATGACATTACTATCCAAAATAGTAGAAAATATTTAACCCTGGCAGGTGTGTTTATCAATCTATAAGAGATTACAAAAAATAAAATTTGGACTGCAAACCTTTTACTGCTAAAAAACCAACCTAACTTGGTATCCATGTTTGGATTAAACAATTCTAAAATAAAGTATAAAACGGAAATAATTAATAAAATTGTTACAGAATATTTTAGAAGATTTCCTTTTTGGTTTTCGTCTTTTTTCGCATTCCAGTAGGTACCGATAAATAAAAATAAAACAAGCAACTCAACAAAAGTAGTGATAGGAATTTCTTTGTTTAAAATCCGACCCGGATAAGCAGAGAAAAAAGCAATAAATATTATCAGATAATAGGCTTTTACAGGATTAAATATGCAGCAATAAATAACTAAACCTCCAATTAATAAAGCAATGAATCCGAATGTAATTATTGTCATACCATTAGCTGCCAAATAACCGCAGCCCAATGCCAATGCAATTAATAAAACAACAAAAGAAGGCCACTGTACATTCATTAAAAGATCCTTATTAGAGCTTTTAAAATCAGTTTTATGATTAATTTTCAGTTTCAAACTATAATTTAAAAAAATAAAATTTTAATCATCGAACCTACTACAACGACTGTTACAAAAATGATAGATATTATCTGAGAAAAGTTTGACATTCGCAAGTCCTTTATTAATTTTGGTTGCTTAATATCCTCCATAATTTTTATCGGTTTTAATAATCAATTTATATATTTTATCTACAGAAGCAGCCCAAGTATGCGATGTTGCCATTTCTTTTCTTGCTTCTTTTCTATTTTCATCACAGACTTCATTTAATGCCTCTTTAATTTTTTCTATATATTCATTTTTATCGGTGCAGAGGTAAACTTCAGTTTTAAACATTTCCATAGCCTTAGTTTTTGTGGCTACAACAGGTTTACCCGCAGCAAGGTATTCATCCACTTTTCGTGGGTAGTTTCCAATGGTCATTTGATTGAGCAATTGTGGATTTATACATACATCAAAAGCATGTGTATATTTCGGTAATTGCGAAGGTAGTTTTGACCCTAAAAAATAAACATTTTTCAATTTATGCAATGCTGATAATTTAAATTCATCATCTTGAGGGCCCACAAGCACTATATTCCAAAATGGTTTTTGAGTAGCAATAAAATAAAGTAAATCAATATCTAATCTTGTAACAGTTAATGAACCACAATAGCCAACAATTGGATAATCTATGTATGCAATATCAGAAGGTATTTCTGATGGCTCAGCAAGAAAATCTACTACATCACAACCCTGACCTACATCTGCAACATTAGGATTTTTTTTAGCAGCGTAGTCTGATAAGTATTTTGAATTTGCTGCAATACCATCTGCTTTTTTAATGATTAAAGATTCTGCATTATTACCATGACGAATGAAATAATTTTGCGATAACAAAAAATCTCTAATATAATATATAAACAAAGCCGGGTTAATAAAATCCTTAAGATGAAGGCCATTAAGAAAATCATTATCCACAATTAAAATAGGGTTTTTAAACCCAAGTTTTTCTTTGGCCCAGTTTATCTCTGATGCCAGTTTTTTATTATTCCTCCTGTTTAAAAAATTGTACAAAAACCCTGTAGGCAAAAAATTTATTGATTCCAAAATAATTCTTGGATTAAATATCCATAAATTATCTTTTACTTCATTAATTATATTTTCTCTCCGTTTTACACTTTTTTTCCTGTTTATAGTTTGAATATCATTAATGGATTTAAGATTACTAATCCTATCGAGCGGTCTATTTACATACAAAACCCGATTATTTTTTACAATTTCGACCGCTATGTTTTTACAGTTGCTACCAATTGGAATATCCCATGATTGCAATCCGAAAATAATAAAGTCTCGATCTTTAATTAACGAAGTTTCCATGACAATTTTGCTACTAAAATTTTAAAAAAATCTGGATAAAAATTGAAGGCATATTTAAAAGCATTTAAAAAATTTATTTTATATAATTTGTACAATAAAAATTGTGTTATACAAAACCCGATAAAATGTGAAATCAATAGTGCATAACCTGCTCCGATAAATTGGTAATGTTTTATAAAAAAATAAAGCAATGATACCTGCACAATGGCAATGATAGTAGTGGTAATTAAATTTATGAATGGTTTGCCTGTAGAATCCATAATTACCCCGTACTGTTTTAAAAAGGCAAGTGTAATGCTTGAAAAAGCAACCAGCTGTAAATATGGGATCGCATCATAATACTGTGGCCCTGCCAACACATAAATAATTGCTTTTGGAAAAAGCAAAACGAATAATACCATTGGAACAACAACACAAAGCGAAGCACCAACAGTTTTCTCATAATAATATTTAATTTTTGATGGATTATTGCTGTTATCCGTTTGTGCGCTTTTAGGGAATAAAATATCGCCTAAAGTTTGTGAGGGAAGGTCAGATAGATTTATAAAACGCATAGCAATATTTTGCGACGCATTAAATGTGACAGTACCCAAAAGTGGAGATAACATTATTTGATCAGCACTCCTAAATACTAATGTACTTAGCCCAGAAGCAAAAACGTATTTACCAAAATGAAAAAGTCTAAGAACCCATTCCTTAGAAAATACAAATGAGTTTTCTATTATTCTTTTGATATAACCATAGGACACAATTGCTCCTATTAACAATCCCATATCATAAATAACAACAAGTGTATTCAGCGAAATTTTATTATTAATTAAAAAAACTATAAACACAAGTCCTAAAGTTATTCCCTGCCGAAAAAAGTACGTCCAAAAAAGCCCTTTAAATAAAATTTTACTATACATGAGCCATTCAAAATGCGAAAAAGGTATCATAATAAGTAAACCCAACTGAAGAAGATACAACATTGATCCTAATTGCGGAGCTTTAAAAAAGTATGCAAGAAAGGGAGTAAAAACAAACAAGAATAAAGCAGTGATTATTGTAATGATGAAGTTTAAGAAAAATGCAGCGCCTACAATATATTTGTGATCGTCCTCACTACTGCTATTTATAAATTTTATTAATGCAGTCTTAACTAAGCCTTGCCTTATTAACTCAATAATAGATGTAATGGTCATAAAAAGCGCCCACACTCCCATTTCTTGCTTGGTAAGTGCTTTGTGAGCAAGAATCATAGTAATAAACAATCCCGATAATGGAACGGATAATTTTTGGAGTCCGCTGAAAAATCCCGAATGAATCCAACTGCTATATTTTAAATCGTCTGCCATATAATTAATATTTTACGATTTGATTTGAAGACACAATATTACTTGCAGCTTTGATATTTGTTTCTTGGGGTGCAGTTTTTTCCAATGTAAAAATAAATCGCATATTAAACATTACTGCAAGTTTATAAAGCAGCAATGGAACAGTTAGGCCTGCAATAATACCGGATAAAAGAATTATAAAAATATTTTCTACATGAAACAATTTAACTAGCATAATTCTTAAACTGGCAAAAACAATAACATGTGAGACATAAATATAAAGTGAATTTCTTCCCAATATTGTAAGCCATTTTAATAAATTCTTACTCTGGAAATAAAAAGTAAGATGAATAATAAATGTACAACCTACTAAAGCTATTATCAAAAATATCGTGGGTTCATAGAATTCAACATACATATATTTAATAGTATAATGATTTAAATTTTGTAAAAGAAAATATAACTGACAACCTACGAATGGCAAAATCATAAACAGTAAATTTCTACCCGATTCAAAATATTTTAAATTTTTTAAATCAAGTAAATAGCTTTTCACAAAATCACCGATTGCAAAGAAAATATAATAATGTAGTATATCAAATACAGGTCCTGTAATAATATTATGTTGATAGATTATAGATGAAATATAAAAAAAAACAATACCAATAATAATATTATGTGCAGGAATTAATTTTAAAAAAAATTTAGTGAAGGAATAAATTATAGAAACATTAAACAATGCGTACAAATACCAAAACTGAGCAATTTCTCTGGGGAAAAAAAACAAGTTAAAATATGACCAAACTGTTGGATGACCGTTGGTATATTTAGTAAAAATAATTTGTAATGAAAGTTGAATAAATCCCCATAAGAAATAAGGGTATAAAATCCCTCTTGCCCTGTCTGTAATATATAATTTTAATCCTTTTTTTTGAAGGCTACTTGTAACAAACAAACCTGAAATAATAAAAAAGAGGGGCATCCTAAAACTGTATAATAAAATATTTACGTACTCTAAAAAAATGTAATTATCCACTCTAATTCCTGCCTCTTTAGAGCCTTCAAATACGTGACGATAGCATACCAAAATAATTGCCAGTCCCCTCGCATAATCAATCCAACTAAGTCTCGATAATTTCATTTGTAGAATTTTGTTATATTAAAAATTAATATTTTCTAATAAAACATTATTCAAAATTGCTCCTTTATTTTTCGCCCCAAGAGATATAATAAATTGAATAGATTTTTCATCAATTTCCGAAACTGGAGTTGCTGCAGAGAAAACTGTAAAAACTTCATCAATATAAATAATAAGTTCACGGCTATCAGCAAAATCATTTAATGCAGCTCCTTCTATCAGGATATAATCAAATTCTGCTTTTGCTAAATTTAAAAAAGATTCAAAATCTATGGTCTGCAAAACTTCAGATGGCGTAAAATTTCCCGATCTACAGCCAATTATACTTAGTCCTTCAAGTCCTTCATGAGATTTAATATCAAGTAAAGTTGAATTTTTAAAGTCATAACATGAAATGCTTGCTAAATCATTGATTATGGCAACGGGGTTAAATTTTTGAGTAACAGAATTATTTCCAAAATTTAAATCTAAAAGCAAGACCTTTTTCTTACTCAAAAGTAAACTTGAGGCAAGCGATTCAATTACAGATGTTTTTCCTACTCTTTTTTGTGTGCTTGTAATGAGGAATATTTTATTTGGGCTTTTTAATATTTCGTAACGCAGCTTTCTCATATTATTTTTATAAAGAATTTCCCTTTCGTACTTTTTCCCCTCATAATTAGTAGCCATGATTAGCTGTTCAGTATTTTTTCTTAAGGGTATATTATTTAAAACACTTGCCAAATTCAATTTAACTTGTTTTCTAAAAAGTGTAGGTGTTTTTACTCTGGGGTCAAATATTTCTATTATCAAAAAAATTACAGAAGAAAGAAATAACATTGAAACACCGGATAGAATCATTGTAATAAAAGTTTTTTTTGACTCTGGGTCTAGTGCAGGCTGGCCAACACCCGTTTGAATAAAATTTTGTGTGGGTCCATCTTTTGCTAATCCTTCTGCTTTATAATATTTTTCAGAAATTGAACTCAAAAGCGAATTTTCAATATCTAATTTAGTTTTTATGCCATCTATAGTTACGTCACTGCCCACAGGAGCACTGTTTGCCATACCTGTATATTTTCTTATTCGGGTAGTATAATCAGCAACTGTAGAATTGGATGCATTTAAAAGTGCGTCTTCTTCACTTATTTGCATTTTTACATTATCAACTTCTTTATTCTTACTTGCATTATTTTTATTAGAAGTTATGTTGGAAGACTTAGCCGATATTTCTAACCGTAAATCATTGATTTGTCTTTGAAGTATTGGGTCTTCCCCACCTTTCCTAGCAATTTCGGCGGATAAATCATTTTTTTTATTAATCAACCGAATAACTTCATCACTGCTAGAACTGCTTAAACTAGAAGATAATCCCAACTCCAAAATGTTCAGTCTTTCAACTAAATATTTCTTTCTGTTAAAATGTTCATTTTGTTTACTCTTCTCTTCTGCGAGCCTTGTTTCAAGTTCCTTTACTGTTTCCATTGCGTTGGTACTTAGGCTTACAGGATCTATGCTTCCTTGTCTAACTTTTTGAATATGTAATAGCTTTCCTAAGCTATCAATAGTGCTTTGCCTGGCATTAACCATTGTTTTAATACCCTCTGCACTTTCTTCTGTGCGTTGAGAACTTAAATTTGTATAATAATCTAAAAACTCATTTCCCATCAAATTAACTACTAAAGAAGATAAGTAGGGATTTGATGACCAAAATGTAATATTAAGATAATCTGTTCGACCAACCCTTTCTATCAAAAGACGAGAAAGCGTTGATTCGTAATCGTAGTTATATAAAGTAAAATATTTTATTAAATTTTGTTCTTTCTCGTTGTTTGAAGGTAGTAACTGATGTTTTAATACAGCATCCTCTAAAATTATGATTGCTGTATCAATATTTACAGCTTTATATTTTTTAGATTCTTTGTCCTTTTTAGAAAGTTTTACGTAAGCTTTTTCTGGTTCTTTTAAATCATGCAATAGTATCTTATACATAATTCTTGTAATGACTTTTGGCGATTTAAAAGTTTCAATTACGTTATTAAATTTTACATCAGCAGTGTAAATATCTATTCCTGAACTACCATCGGCGAGTCTTACTTTTTCGGCTGTAAAGCCGGTAGAGTATTGAGCTTGTGATTTATACAGTTGTTTTTTGTTGAGTAATAAAAAAAATGAAGCAACTATAGCTATAACTGATAACGTTATGATGTACCACTTTCTTCGTAATAATACTTTAAAAAAATAAATTAAATCCATACTAATAATTTTGTTTAAAACTAATTTTTAAATTATTTAAAAAAAAATGAATTCAAATTAAAAGGAGAAATAAATTTATGCCGTTTAGTTTTTAGGATGATGATAACGCATTCTAGTATGAAAATATTCTGAAAACCGTTTTAATTCTTTAATAATTCTTACACTTAAAACTTTTGTAAAACTGCCACTTTTTTTTAGTGTGCGAACACCTGTCCAAACCCGATTTTGGTTACAACGAATTTGTTTCACTTTTCCGTATTTCATCAAGTCGTAACACATTCTTCCATCCTCACCATGCGTTTTGTTCATATAGAATCCTTCTTTTAATCCGTATTCTTTTATAAACCCCATACTCATTCCATATGAATTTAAAAATGGTCTTTTAATCTGTCTTAGTTCAGCAATTAAATCTTTAAAAGTTTCTAAAATTGATAGTTTCCAACGTTCATATCCTCTCTCGCTTATAAAAGAGTAACGACCATAAACACTGACTACATTTTTCTCAATCAAACCATTTACCATTTCGTCAACCCAACAGTTGGGATAAATACAATCTGAATCGGCTAATAAAATATATTTACCTGCTGAATTTTCCATTCCCATTTGTCGGCCAGGGCCCCACCCTTGAATAGGTTGAAAATGATTTTTTATATGTAATTTATCAATTGTTGATTGTGTATTGTCACTTGAATTATTATTTATTACGATTATTTCAAGTGGAATTTGCGTTTTTAAATTTGAAAGGCTACCGACGGTTTTTAAAATATCAACCTCCTCATTCCAAACAGAAATGATAATGCTGACTAAAGGGTTTTTTGATTGTATCGTATCTAGCCCAATATTAATTTTTTCAAATACATGGTTTGGAATATCTTCAAAATTTTTAAAAGGAAATTCATAAGCATTTATCCATTCAGGATTTTTAAAAATATTCATAAAGCTTTAAAAATTTAAAAAAATAGAATAGTAAATTTATTAAATCATAAAAGAGTCTGATAATTAACAATTAATAATCAGACTCTCTGAATTTTTGGAAATTGACTAATTAACTTTTATCAATTTTTCAATCTTGCTTATTTTTCCATCTATGGTTATACTCATAAAATAAACCCCTGCCGGAAGTTTCGTACTTTCTGATATTTTAGCCGTTATAGTATTATTACCCTTTAATAACTGTTGACCGTTTTTCGAATAAATTGATTTACCGTTTGTATCGTACAATACGATATTCACCTTTGAGTTATTATCAGCAGGGATATCGACTTGTACAAAACTCGTAAACGGATTGGGATAAACTTTTATTTCCCGAAAATTGTTCTTAGTTGATTCTACAATTTTTTTAGCTACATAACTTATTTCAGGCAAATGATGCATTGCTGGCACGCCATTATTGGAATTGCGCATAGTAACAGCAGGTTGATTTTCATAAATTGTATTAATGATTGGATTGTTGGTGGAATCATCAAAATATTCAATTGTGTAGGCTCCGGTAAAACTATAGGGTGATCCACCTGCAGTGTTGACATTTAAATACAATTCGCCGTTCCCACCTGGCGTAAGATTATCAATAAATACTACTTTTTTGTCATTGAAATAACTGTTTAATTCTACAGTTCTTCCATTGCAGCTGTAATTTGCAGTTGTGTAATCATTGTTTGTATTACTTCCAAAACAACCTATTCTATATCTTTTACTAATGTCTAAATTTTGGAATTTTACCTGAGATGTCTGCCCTGCATCCGTCCAATAATTACTTACCATTACGCTGGCAGGAAAAACACCGTTAACATTTACTCCTGCATACCCTGCTCCATTGAACTCTTTGGTAATAACCATTTCAAACCCTGAGTTGATAGAATCTGTATTTTTTAGGTTACTAAAGGTTGCACCAACTGTAGAAAGAGAACTGGTATTATTCCACGGTAAGGGTGCAGCTTGAGCCGCATTAACATTTTGATTTATCAGTAATATTTTTTGCGCAAGCATTGCATTTGCAACATTACTAAAATTGCTTGTTGCTGTACCATTTACCGATCTCAATTTATAAAAATAACGGGTGTTTGCTATCAAACCTGTATTGGTATATGTACTCACATTTGCACCGGTAGTGGTTACAAGTGTGTAATTAACATCGGCTGTTGTAGATCTCCAAATTTCAAACCCCGTTTCATCATTACTTCTATCACTCCAAGTAAGTTTAATTTTGTTTGTTTCAATAACTGTTTCAGCTATTAAATCAGCAGGTTTAATTACGGGTTCGCTTGCATTATATTCTCTTATTACTACTCCATTTAGACATAAGAGTGCATTGGCAGCATCTTTTGCAATGGAAACTTGTATTGAGCCCGAGGCATCGGGTATAAGACCATTTAAATTTGCTAAAGAAGAAGTATTGTACCTGGCATCTATCACAGTAGATTGGGTACCACTGGTAAAAGTTACTTGTTGCGACACGCCTGTATTTATATTTGATAAAAAGCCTAAACTATATCTTTTTGCCGGATTTAAACCATCAAATTGTATAGTATGTGTACCAGGATTTTGATTATAAAAACACGTCCGCATCACATTGTCAGGGAATACGCCTTTATTATTTCCTGTTCTCATTCCTATAGAATAACCACCATTCCATTGGCTTAAAAATTTAAATGTAAAGCCGGTAAGTACACTAGCATCATCCATAATATTGCCATAAATATTATTTATGAATGGATAACCAAGGTAATTATTCCATGGGGCAGGCTGTGCTGTTGCACCATCAGGTCCAAAATTCAAGTAAGCAGAACGTACACTATTATCAGTCACCTTCAGGTTAAAAGTTCGAGTAACACTAGCCCCTGCATTGTCAATAACTTTTATTATAATGCCATTATAATCTCCCAAATCATTTACAGAAGGATTGAAAGTAATTGAACCACTTCCATTTCCTGTAGATTGAAATGTACCAAACAATGGTAAACCGGTTACTGTACTTGTTAAAATATCACCAGCATCATCAGTTGCAGCAAAATTAAAAGTAAATGAATTCGTTGCTTTCACATATATGTCTGCAATGACTGCAAGTAAAGGTGCTTTGTTGGAAGAAGTCACCATGACTGTATTAGAAAATGCAGATATGCCATTAGTATTGGAAGCTGCAATTTTATAGTAATAAGAAGTTGCGCTCAACACGGTATTATCTATATAAGTTACGTCATTTGCGTTGGAAGCTGTAGGGTTAAGTAATGTAAAAGGCCCTGCAGGCAAAGTAGCCCGGTAAACAATATAACTTGCTTCATTATAAGCAACATCTATCCAATCTAATCTTATGGTTCCGTCTAATAATACCTTCGCATTTAAGTTAGTTGGCACCATCGGAACTGTTCCATCATCAAAAGGTTTTTCTAAAACAATGGCATTTATTGCGCCATAAGGAGACCCAATTGCTTTGCTTAAGTTTAATGTTATATTACCTGCAGAATCGGGTGAGATAGCAGAAAATGAGACTGTATTCTGACTATTTTTATCAATATATAGAGGTTTTGACACATTATTAATTGTATAAATAGTTGTACCGTTGTTTCCTAATCCTGTCCATGCGCTACTTCCAAAAATTGTTAAGTTGTATTTTGCTCCTAGTGTAAGACCTTTTAAATTTACATTTACGGTGGCAGGTGCACTGTAAGCTCCAAACCAAAAATAATCCTTAATTACTGCATCGGGATACACTCCTGAATTATTTCCTGTAACGGAACCCTGATCTCCCACATTCCAACCAGTATTTAAAAAATCAATACCCACAGTTGTAGTGCTACCATTGCCGTTTAAAATATTATTAGTTGTTGTGCCTGCAATATTATTCCAAGGTAAAGCCGCCGCTGCACTTGGTCCTTTTATACTTAAAAACCACTTTTCTACAGGCGGCTCCACGTTTGTTACAGTTAAGCTAAAGGAAACAGATTCGTTGGCGCCGGCTCCATCAGTGACTACTGCTGTAATTTGATAAACCCCTGCATTAGCAAATCCAGGCGTGAGGGAAATAACTGCTGCCCCATTTCCATTGTCAATTAAATTAACAAAAGAATTGGTAGATGCAAGTGCCCATGTTAACGTAGAATTACCATCCTGGTCTGTTGCACTAAGATTGATATTTGTATTGGTGTTTTCTGCGATAGTCATATTACTAATCGGCACAATTACAGGCGTATAATTATCATTGACTGTAATAGTAAATGATGAAGTATCACTTCCTGCATTACCATCTGTTACAATTACTGAAACACTGTACACTCCTATATCTGAAAATAAAGGATTAAATTGAAGTATGCCGGATCCATTAGTTGTATTTGTAAAAACTGCAAATGAGGGCAAAGGATTTACAAAAGAATAGGTCAAAATCTCAGCATCAATATCTGATGCAGTTAGACTTAATGTTTTTTGAGAACTATATCTTACACTAAAATTTTTAATACGCGTTAGCACAGGTCTGTTGTCATTAGTTCTAACTAATACATCCGGTGTATAATTAGTCGTGCCTCCAATTCCTTTTGCCCTTACCTTGTAGTAATAGTTGCTATTAGAAAATAAATTACTGTCAATAAAATTCTTTGTAGTGCCAGGTCCACCAGGTATGATGGAAAGTAATCTGTAATTATTTAAGTTGGTGACTGATCGATACACTTCAAACAGCGTTTCGTTATCTGAGTTATCATTAAATGACAGGGTTATTGAGTTAGTGGTTTTGTCTACAACAAAAAGATTACTTGGTGCCGCAGGAATTGTTGGCAGTGCAAAAGTAGTACCTGCAGGATACGATTGCTTCATTAAAGATAAAATACTAGTTGAGTTTAAAGGCTCATTCGTAATTACAATTTCGTCAATTAACCCACCATAATTTGTTGAATTCGAAGACGAATTAAAAGCATTTGTACCACTTGAACCTCCTATCCTTGACGTATTAGTAGAATTTGAAACTGAATTAAAGCTTAAATTAGTAGTACCAACCTGAACGCCATTAATGTATAATGTAATATTATTTTTATTATAAATAAATGAGATGTGATTCCAACCATTTAAAACCCAATTAGAGTTAGCAGTAAGGCTATTAACTTTAATACTAAATCGAGCATTATTGCTAGAAATACCTGCTTGAAGAGATCCTGCATCAAATCTTAAAGACATTCCGTTGTCTGAACCTCCAAAATCGTAAATAATTTTATTTACTGTGGCTGCAGCTAACATTATCGAACTTGGTTTTAGCCAAATTCCAACACTTCTGGTGCTGTAGGCATTTGCAGGGAAAATACCAGTTGTTGAAAAAGGTAAATTGATATACTGACTTGATCCATTTAACGAAATGGAATGTGTACCTTCTATTTTATCAGTAGAATTAAAAATTGGACTACCAATACCAGTTAGATTTCGACTATTTCCACTTTCATCATTAAAACTATTGTTCAAAGACCATTTTGCCTCTAAAATACTTACAAATTCAGACTGACCGTAATTATTTACAGACCTTACCTTATACCAATATTTAGTAGTCGGTGCAAGGCCAATTGAATCTATAAAAGTAGTTACTCCTTCAGCGGTAGTACCAATATTAATAAAAGTTCCGGTTGCAGATGTTGAGCGTAAAACTTCAAAACCACTTTCGTTAGTACTCAAATCGGACCAGCTTAAACTTATTTTATTATAATCTGTAGCGGAAACGTTTAAATCAGCGGGTTTATTGGGTAACAAATTTGCGGGTATCACAATATTGTCTCCAAAAGCACTGTCAGGTATCAGGGTTCTTGTATTTATACCAGCTGCTACACATGTCCAATAAACTTGCATTGACCAACCTCCTCCTTGTTGAAAGAAAGTCATAGCAATCGGATAGATACCGGCATTTAAATTAATAGTACCACCTTTAAGTTGGGCTCCATGTAAGCCGTCGTTATTAACCAAAGGAGTAGCGCTATAATTGTAATTACCTATATACAATTTACTGCCGTCATCAGAGCTCGTTTCAAAGGTATATGCACCTGTAACGGGTATGTTGATGGTCCCTTCCCAGAGGAAACCAAATTGAACATCCTTAAAGCGGGGGGCAAGGGTGACATTTTTAGAAAAACCTTTTGAGGTTGGCGTTAAAGCGCTAAAATCAGGCAATATATTCCAGTTTCCTTCGTAGTACTTGTAAGTTAAACCATTTAAACTTGCTGTTGCATTGACTTGGTTACTCGCAGGTGATAAATTACCCGAAGCATCTACAGCTTTTACAAAAAAACTGTATGTACTAAATGCATTGAGGCTGTTTACATTAAAGAAATTATTAACTGTTACGTACGATTTTTTACCATTTACGTAAACCTCATATTTTGTAACACCAACATCATCGGTAGAAACATCCCAAGAAAGTGAAACAGAATTTCTTGTTGTTCCCGTTACTTTTAAGTTACCAGGCGAACTGGGCGCAGTAATATCTGTTTGAGTAGTGGCGAAAACTTCTGTGCTGTTTGCAGATGCAGCCGTTAAATTGATTGCTCGAATTAAATAATAATATTTTGTGTTAGCAGATAAACCTTGATCAAGATACATTAAGATATCCGCTCCTGTTCTTCCGATTAAAAGATACCCTTTTCCCATTAAGTTACTTCTATAAATTTCAAACGATGTTTCGTTGTATGTTGGATTTGGGTTATCATTCCAATTAAGTTGAATCGCATTATTTGAAATTGCGATAGCGCCTACACTGCTAGCAGGATCCGGTTTATTTATCCCATCAGCAGAAATTACACTAAATGGTAAAGAGAAATTACTTCCACAACCGAATTGTTCAGTAACTTTTATTTTAAAATCACCAACCGGGGCATTGTATAAGTAAGTTGTATTTACTAAAGTGCTATCGGAAACTCTTCTCCAGTCGTAACTTATATAATTATTTGGTACCGTTAAAGGTACTGTTGAACTTCCATCTGGGGCAGGCAATACATTACTCCTTAATCCATTTACTTGTATTTGTGGACTTACTGTCGGTTGATTTTGACGTATTACTACGGGAGTTGGAGACCATAAAGACCATGCATTTGTGGCTGTTCTTTTAAATCTTCCTCTATAAGTACCATAACTTGTAACATTCAATTCATTTGTTGTTTGCCCCAAAATAGTAACTCCGTTTTGGTCCCATTCATAAGCATAAAATCCTGCCTGAAGCCCAAGTTTAGCATTTACAGCAGCATTTGGGCAGAATTTATCTTGCTGAAAAAACACCAATGGGTTTGCTTTATGCTGAGCATTAATAAAAGGCCAGTATCTAGCATCTGCCCAAAAAGAATTCCAGACACCATGCCCCTGATCTGGGAAAAATGATTGCAGGATATTTCCCCCTAATTTTTTGTAAGAATTGATAATATCAGTAACGGTAGCTGGATATGGAGCAACATCTAGCCCGCCATTTGCCAAAAATACCGGGATGGTTTTATAACTATCAAAATACTGAACATTTTCATATCGTGCAGCTGAAATGGGTTCCAGAGCACAAGTCATTTTAGCATATTGTTGTTGTTGAGGAAAATCCCAAACAGCCTGTCCACCGCCCGACAGACCAGTTATATTCACTCTATCAACATCAAGCTTTACATATTTTGTTAAGGAATCTACCAAATCTTTTAAAACGGGAAAATAGCTTTGTAAGTATCCTGACTGGCTTTGCGGATAAATCATAAACCCATCAAATGTGCCGTCGTTAATTTTTTGAGCATGTACTTGTCCCCCATGTACCAATTGAAGTTCATTATCCCAAATATTGCCGGGCTCTCCTAACCCATGGAAAAAAATAATTGAAGGGTATATTTTATTATCTACAACATTATGTGCATATGTTTTAGGAAACTTTATCCTAAAAGCCATTCCCTTAAAATAATAACTTTTATAACCATAAGTAAATGGATTCCAATCAAGCCTGTTGGTATGCCCCCATTTACTTATTTTATTATAAGTAGGTACAGCTGGCTGATTTGTAGATGTAAAAATTAAATCAGGATCGTTTGGATCGAGCACATTGGCTTGTCCAAATGAACTTATAAAAATAGTATTTAATATCAGCAGATTAAAAATAAAAAAGTACTTTTTCATTTTGGTAAATTATTAAAACACGTTAAAAATTAGTTTCTAAACATTAATTTAGAGTTAAAAGAATTTTTCTTTTATGGGATTAATAAGGATAAATGAAATTGTTGACTTGATTACAAAAGTAAAGTCAGAATTTGACGTAAGATTTTTGTAACAGATCTTAAGAAAAAACTTTTGATTTTTCAGAAAGTACAGCGCTAAATAATATAGCGTGTTTAGTAAAGGATGATTTTGGCTTTGAAACGGAAGATGGAAATATTGAATTCCAAAGTTATAATTTAATTTTTAAAAAAATTGTTTTTTTGAATTATATTATAAAATAAATAATTACTTCTAGTATTGCACAATTAAAACTAGAGAATGTTTACAGTCAAGTTCTTATTTTGGTTGAGTATTTTTTTTATTATCTACAGCTATTTTGGATATGCTTTGTTGATTAAGGCATATCTATTGTTAAAAAAAAAAGTATATAAAAAAATAGAATATGTAGAAACTTTTTTTCAACCCTGCGTCACTCTTGTGGTCGCAGCTTATAACGAAGAGGATATAATATTAGAAAAAATAAAGAATTGTCTTGGATTGAATTATCCAAGTGAAAAATTAAAATTTGTTTTTGTAGCAGATGGATCCTCCGATAATACTGTAAATATTATTAAACTTTATCCCCAAATAGAATTATACTTTTTACCCGAAAGAAAAGGAAAAGTTGCAGCCATAAACAGAGTTATGAATAATATTGTGACTGAATATGTAATATTTTGTGATGCAAATACAATACTAAATAATGATGCTGTAAAGGAAATTGTAAAACATTATAGAAATAAAAAAATTGGAGGAGTTGCAGGGGAAAAAAAAGTGGTGCCTGTTATTGGCTTAGATAATTCAGGAACTGAGTCGGAGGGTTTATATTGGAAGTACGAATCAAAACTAAAACAAATTGATTCAGATTTTTATACTGTAGTCGGTGCTGCAGGCGAACTTTTTTCAATAAGAACTCACTTATTTGAGCCTGTAGCAACCGATGTTCTATTGGATGATTTTATCATGTCTATGAACATTTGTAAAAAAGGCTATAGAATAATTTACGAACCAAAAGCCTATGCGAGTGAAACAGCATCAATTACAATGAAAGATGAAAAGAATCGTAAAATTAGAATTAGTGCCGGAGGGTTTCAATCTGTAGTAATGTTAACAAGTTTATTAAATATTTTTAAATATGGAAAACTCTCATTTTTGTATATTTCGCATCGTGTTTTTAGATGGGTTTTATGCCCTTTTCTTTTGCCAATTATATTAATTTGTAATATTAACCTTGTTCATTCAACAAAAAGTTTTATTTATCAGGCATTACTTATTACACAACTTATATTTTACGGAACGGCATTGATAGGTTGGGCACTGATAAAAAAAAATAAAAAAATAGGTTTTTTTCATTCTATTTATTACTTTGTTTTTATGAATATAATTATGTATTATGGTCTTTTTCGTTATATAAACAATAAACAATCAGTATTATGGATTAAAGCAAAAAGAAAATAAAATTAAAATCATATAATATTTTAATGAAATAAACAGAATTTTTATTCTTTATTATTTTTTAATTAAATAAATATTAATATATTCTAGAAATTTGCTCATAATCCAAAAATATCAATACGTAAAAACTGTAATTATTTATAAAATTTTTATTTTTTTTCAAATAAAAATTAATTTAATAATAAATAATATTTTTTTTATTAATTTAAAGTAGTACTTTCACTACAACAAAATAAAATGTTAAGTAGTTTTACTTTATTTATACATTAGATTTTTTTAAGTCTAGATATCCTCCAAAATTCCACAATAACTGCTTTATCCCCAATAGAAGTTACTGCTTTCGATTATCCTTTTAATTTCCCTTCAATATTTTATTGATGACCTTTTAATTAATCAATTAATTAAAAGAAAAAATCTTAATTAATTAAAAACAGGTTAGCGTGTTTAAAAACGAGCTGTTTAGCAAATTAAAATTTATGAGGAAATCTATTTTGACAATTGAAGATTCAAAGGGGTTAAATTACTTGTATAGTAAAATTTTTGAAAAAGAATTTGACGTAGTACCGGTTAATAATTTCTTTCAAGCATTTAAACATCTACAATCGAATACCTTCAATGATTTAATCATTATAAATATTTCTGATACTAAATCGGATAACTTTAAATTTTTAAAACATATTTCTACCAGCAGTTTATTTTGCAACATTCCTAAAGTAATAATTTCAAAAAATAATGATGAAGAGTTAAAAACCAAAACAATAGATCTTGGAGTTAACTTATTTATAAGCTTGCCGTTCGAGCCAGTTTCGTTAACAATTAAAATTAAAGAAATATTAAACGATAAAGAGTTTGTAAAGCCTACTTTAAAGCAAAAGATATTTAGTTTTGGATTTTTGCCTTTATAATCATTCGTTAATGCATTTGGATTTTTTTAATTTTTTTTAGCTAACCTAATATGACATTATTTTCACAAAACTTAACCAAGCTTAATAAAAAGTCTTTCACTTTTGAAGACACCACACCACATTTTCTTTTTATTACTGATAATATTAGAAAGGGAGAAAAATTAGACAATTGGAATACTAGAAATAGGATTATTAAAAATTTTGAAGAAGCTAAGGAAATACTTGTAAAAGCAACTTCAAAAACTTTACCTGATCTAATAATTATAGCAATTAAATTAAATTTTTTTGATTTAAATTCTTTTAAAGATTGGATCAATAAAAACCTGTTGTACAATATTCCCATAATTTATAATGAGTTGGCATTAAATAGTTTAGAAATTAAGAATTTATTTCATTTAAAATTGATTGACGATGTGATAAAAGATTCTTATGATTTAAAAATATTGGAATACAAATCAAATTTTTTTAAGGCTTTAAATATGTTCTCAAAGGCAAATGAAAATAAAAAAGAAAAAAGGAAAAATACAATTAAACCTTTTTTGAGAGTTCATATAAAAAGATTAATCGACATATTTATTTCATTCATAGGGATAATATTAATTGCACCTTTTTTAATTATTATAGCCATCATTATTAAACTTACATCAAAAGGGCCTGCTGTTTATAAATCGCAAAGAGCAGGACAGGGATTTAAAGTGTTTGGATTTTATAAATTCAGAACAATGGTATTTGATGCTGACAAAAAAGTAGATGATTTAAAAAACCAAAGCGCATACTGTTCCAATAACGGAAAAAGTTTATTTTTTAAAATGGAAAACGACCCCCGAATTACAAAAATTGGAAGTTTTTTGAGAAATACAAGTTTAGATGAACTACCTCAGCTTTTTAATGTATTAAAAGGAGATATGTCTTTAGTAGGAAATCGACCATTGCCGCTTTATGAAGCAAACTCTTTGACTACAGGCGAATGGGCAGAAAGATTTATGGCACCTGCCGGAATCACCGGTTTGTGGCAAATTTCTAAAAGAGGAAAAGCTAATATGAGTAATGAAGAAAGAATTTTTTTGGATATTGATTATGCTCGTAAGAATTCGTTAAGAAGAGACTTAAAGATTTTGGTGAGCACACCATCAGCTTTAATTCAAAAACAAAATCATTAAAAAATTGTTGTCAAATCAAAAAAAATAAACTCTAAAAATGAAATCTTTAGAATCAGAGAAACCTTTTGTGTCCATTGTAACACTAAACTGGAATGGTTTAGCTGTTACTCTTGAATTTCTTGAAAGTATGAAAAGTTCAACATATAAAAATTATGAAATTATTGTTGTAGACAATGGATCAGA
>Ga0209100_1000934_pt1 | contig 22155 bp, 23 predicted proteins | sample lystaG_FD_185480 | JGI IMG/M metagenome (GOLD analysis project Ga0209100, IMG submission 185480) | Glacier valley bacterial and archeal communities from Borup Fiord, Nunavut, Canada, to study Microbial Dark Matter (Phase II) -... | ecosystem: Environmental > Aquatic > Freshwater > Ice > Glacier ...
AGGGCAGCAATGCTAAAATACTTACTATGCTTGAAATTGCCAATCCCTTACTTTTTAAGGAATCGAAAGAAGAAAGATGACTTTTCAACTTGAATTTACCTATTACTTCACACAAAGTGCTGGTAAGCGTTTCAGAATCCTTTGCAAATACTCCTATCTCTGAAATATTATTTATACTTTTGTTGTGTTGCACATTTCTCATATTTTACGACTTTTGTTTTTAATCACTTCAAAGATAGTGATTTATGTCGAAATGTGCAACTTTTAAGTAAACTTAATTCATTAATTATCAGTTATTTAATGTTATTTAATTATAATATATAACAACTGATTATCAAGCATTTAGATCCTCCGAAATGTTAGTTAAATTATTTTATAATTTTGCGTAATATCACAATCATAAATTCAGAACCTTTTAACACTCAGATTGTTATTTGATTTGTAAATTAAACCATCAACATCAAAATGAAAACCTACTCAAAATCAGATATAGATAAAATTGGTAATGGGATTGTTTTCTTTGCTGAAAGAATTCAAGATCTCTCCAAAACCAAACTCCTTAAACTTATATATTTAACTGAAGAAATGTTTATCAGGAAATATAAAATACCCATGTTCAGATTGGAATTTGATATTTGGCAAGCCGGCCCTGTTTCCAGGGATATTTATATTGATTTATCTGACGAACAACCCTCCTTATTCGCTAATTTCATTACGACTGTAAGCAATGAAAAAGCTACTTACATTAAACCTTTATCAACTTTTTCTGATGATGAGTTTAGTGACAACGAACTTGAAATTCTTCAGGTTATATGTGATAAATTTGGCGCTATGTCGGCTAAAAGTTTAGTGGAATATACTCATCGAAAAACCTCATTGTGGTATAAGATAGCTAAAGAGAAAGACCTACTGGAAGGTTTTGATCAAGGTTATTCTAAATCGTCTGATGAGAAAATTGATTTCACCCTCATATTAGATGAAGCTGGAATTGAGATGTATAAAGAACAGATTAATTTCAAGGAGTTAGTGAATGCCATTAATTGCTAGACAATGTACACCCCCGGTAGTATTCTTTATTTCAAACCGTTTGTTTTCCCAAATGGAAACACACCAAAAAATAAATACTTTATTGTACTAAAAACAACTGATAGTGATGTTTTAATTGCTTCATTGCCAACCAGTCAGGATCACATACCACACATGATTCAAAAAACCCATGGATGCATCGATGTGCCGGAATATCAGGTAAATTGATACTGTTATCAAGAAGGGCAAGTAATAACTAATACTGGTTTTGCATTTCCCCGTGAAACATTTATTTATGGCCACCAGGTTGATCATTTTGATAAGTCTAAATTTGATCTTATGTATGCAGTGGACGGTGTTGATTACGATATTATCGGAGAGCTTTTAGATGAGGAATATCAGGCGTTAATTAATTGTATAAAGAATTCCGGATCGGTATCAAGAAAGATCCGTAGGCTGTTAGTATCCAACATCATAAAACTAGTGACTCCACGTTCAAAAAAATAGGATTCAACTCATTTTAGCCCCACATTTGTGTGGAACTTTTATTTACTTTATTGCTTGGTTTGAGATTGGAATCTGGGTTTTGATTGAATTCTTACTATTTAAAAATAGAAATTTATGCGCATCAGATTGCTTCTTATGAAACCTATATTAATCAGATACTCAATTCTATTGGTCCTACTTATAAGCTTAGGCAGTTGGGGTGAAAAAGCACACCGAAAAATAAACTCCTCCTGCGTTGATTATTTTCCAAAAGAATTAAATGCCTTGAAAGGATGGTCGGCTACCTTGGGCGATTATGCCTCAGATGCGGATTCAAGAAAGAAAACTGACAAAAATGAGTTTGTCAAACATTTCATTGACATCGATAATTACACAGATTTCATCAGTAACCATAAAATAAAAGAGGATTTTAATGCTGCCTGCACTAAATATGGGAAAGCAACTGTCAACAAAAACGGAACTTTGCCTTGGGTAACAGATTCGACTTACAAAGCATTGGTCCAGAACTTTAAATCTAAAAACTGGCAGCAAGCAGAACTAACAGTGGCTGATCTGGGTCACTATGTAGGTGATGGGTTTATGCCATTGCATATTACAGCCAATTATAACGGACAGTTTAGCAATCAGACCGGTATTCACAGGCACTATGAAGAAACCATGATCGACCAGTATATCGACAGCATCAGTTTCAAAACATCCCGCATAAAAAAAGTATCTGATGTACACACCTACATTTTCAAGTATTTGTACAAAAATTATTCATTCATCAATTTATTGTTGCAGGCCGACAAAAAAGCTAACATGAAGGCAGGCAATCAGTACAATAAAATTTATTACGAGAGTCTTTGGAAAGAAACTCATGTGTTTACTATCCAACTACTTCAGGAATCATCAAAAACTCTGGCCAGTTTAATTTATTCTGCTTGGATAGAAGCAGGAAAACCAGAAATACCGGATATTCAAGTCAGAAAGTAATATAGAAACAACCCGTATTGATAATTGGCAAATCGAAAGAAGAGGAGTTTTGTCATTCAACAATCAACCATTCAGACATTTAATCATTCAATTCTTTTCAATACAGTTTCCAGGTTCTTTCTCTTCTCCACTTTTGATACGGTTCAAATGACAGAATAGAAGGTCACCTGTTTTTTCATTTCGTAGGTGCATCCCATTTCCTTCGCAGAATTTATAGAATTCACAGGCAGCACATTCACCTGTTTTTGTCCAACTCCTGTCTCTGTATATTCCAAAACGGTTATTCCAAACATTGGCAAGATTATCCTTGTAGATGTTTCCCTGAATGAAATTATCACGCAGGCTTGGACAAGCAGAAATTGATCCGTCAACCAGGATTGATGCGACATTGATTCCTGCCCTACAGAAGAAAAAATTGTCTCTGACGTCTCCCTCATAACTTCCTAAAAAACCTTCGCAGCCGTAATTCAGTTTAATCTTTCCTTCCTGACGTGTTTGTTTTATAAAATCGAACACACCTTTGAATTCATTTGGTGTCAACTGAAGCATTTCGTTATTGACAGCCCTTCCAATAGGAAAGATAGTAAATAATCTCCAGTCAGAAACTTTGTAACTTATCAGCATATCGCGAAGTTGGATGAGTTCTCTTATATTCATCCGATTGGCACAGGTCACTACATCATATTTTAAATCGGGGATTGAAGGCAACAATTGAATCGCCTCAACTGCATGTTGATAACTTTTTTTATTCCCCCTGAGCCAGTTATGTGCTTCTTCGAATCCATCCAGACTTATAGTCACTGACCGCAAGCCGCAATTAACCAAGGAGAGCAATTTCTTTTGGCTCAACAATAGTCCATTAGTGACCATTCCCCATGGGAAACCCCTTTCATAAAGTTGTGTGCCTATTTCTTCGAGGTCTTTGCGCAATAGTGCTTCTCCTCCGGTAAGAACTACCAATGTTTTGTTCGGGTTAACGATTCCTTTGAGCTGATCAAGCGCATTTAGGAAATCAGCCATGGGCATATCTTTTACAGCCGCATCTTTCGAACAGTCGCTCCCGCAATGCTGACAGTTCAAATTGCACCTGAGCGTACATTCCCAAAAGATATAATTGAGCTTGTGGATTTTACTTTCATTCCTCTTGTATTTCGAGAACAGATGGAGGGCAATTCGCTTTCGAAGAGGAATCTGACTGACGCTCATTTCTTAGGCTTGAGTTTGATGTTCAGCTCTTTTTCAGCATAGCCGCTGTACCAATGGCCATCTCCATTGGTGAATACAGGATCTTGGAAAACAATGGTCGTATCGAGTGTTTCATACTGGCCGTATAATGCACCATCGGTATCCGTAAATTTGAGTTGATAATTCAAATTATATTCCGCTCCAGCCGTCACACGATAATCTCCATTGTAATGGCTAAAGTCAGTTGCTGTCAATCTTGTAGCTGGTTGTTGCCCTTCGATTGTCCATAGGATACGCATTTCAACAATAATATCCGGAATCGGTTTGTTGTCAGCTGCAGATACAATATTCCCCTTGACAATAAAATCTGCATGAGGAGAACCGTACATTAAAACGGGCTCCTCTTTTTTGCACGATAATGAAAATCCCAAGATGGAAACCAATAAAAAGATCAAGGAATTGATTGACTTCAGAAATCTAAGTTTAATGGAGGCCATAGTTTTAGGTTCTTTTATGCTTGCGCTTTCAAAGATAGTTATTTGTTATGAATAGTTACTCCAAATATACATAAATTTAAAATAAATCAATCTGAAAGTTTCAAAGCTTTTTATTCTTCCCCTTTTGGCTTGATCGACTTTGTAACGATCAACTTTGGTCTATCTCTCTTAAAGGGTTCCAATTGCATAACAGGTTTTCGCTCCTCCCCTTCAGGTCCACGCATATAGATGATCAATCCGTTTAGAAAATACCGAAGTAACTGATCGCCGCATTCCTTGTAATTGGGATGGTCATCGCTTCGGAATAAGGCATTGACTTCACTTTTGGTAACTTCAAACTCAGCCAGCTTCAGGATCTGAATAATGTCTTCGTCACGAAGTTTCAAGGCAACACGTAATTTCTTCAGAATATCATTGTTGGTCATCAGAACGAAGTTTTAAAATATATAAATAGTTATTGGCAAAGAAACAAAAAGTTCAGGAAAGTGCAATCTAATGGATGCTTGAAATTCAAAATAGCAAACATTTCCAAACTACCACTTCTCTAATTTAAATTGGATTTACTATCTTTGATAATAATTAGTCATGAAAGCAGTTAGAGGCTTATGCGATGGAAAAAATGTTCTGTTATTGGATAAAATTGGCAGATCATAGAAAACATAAAGTGATTATTACCTTATTGGAAGAAATTGATTCTACGGATGATGAACTCAGAGATTTTACTTCACAAACAACAGGTTTAGACTTTTGGGATGATCCCAGGGAAGATCTTTATCAGTCCCGATAGCTATCGGGATTAAAACAAAAAGAGATATGAAAACTGGTCAATCTGTTAACCTAAGTTATTTCTAAGCAAAACTTTTGAAAATAAGCCCATTTATCAAACGTGGGTTTGCTTTGGATAGCTTTTTCACCTTCCTGACAAAAGCAGCTATCTCAATTGATGGATTGCTTTAAAAACCAATATTTCCATTCCTATAAACCGCCAAACCGCCAAGACCGCCAAGACCGCCACTTGTTGTTTTAATAATTAACTAACTCCTTTGAAGATTAAAACGACAAGTGGCGGTCTTGGCGGTTTGGCGGTTTGTAGGAAAGGCGGAATTGCAAAATTAGACTTTTCGCAGTAGGCTCAAGTTTAAAGTAGCGTTCAGATCGAGAGCTAGTGCAAGCAAAAGGCTGGACTTCAATTTTAATGAAACCCTGCCTAATAAAGATCGTAATTATTTCAAATTCATTTATTCATTACCCCACAACTGGCTCTTTTTACCTTTTTCTATACGCCATGCGTCTCGCCATTTGTGAATTTCAGTAGCTCCGATAATGGGTTTATACACACGTTCGGCTTTTGTTAACGATTTGGGAAGTGACCTTGCTTTATCCTGATACCAATAGGCTACAGAAGCCAAATCGAGCGTCAGGTTGTTGTTGTGACCATGTTCGATGGTAAACCTGCAAGCGGTGTCAAAGTAGACTGGATCGGCAATAAAGAACCGGTATATATGGGTGTGACCAAGCCATCCGGTCTCCCCATTTACTCGTGGATACCCAAAATATGGATGCTGGAATAGTTCCTTAGGACACCAGGAGGTATTGAAAAAATCTTCAGTACCCGTACCGTTTAAGGATGGAGTGGTAGCGCCATCAATAAAAACCATTTCATCCCCTTCGCCATACCACATGGTTGTGGGGCAATTGACGTAATAATTCACCCCTACAAATTGGCCTTTTCCCTTAATATCGGCAAATACATAATTATCTTTCCCTGTTGTATTATTCCCAGTTGCCCCCAATGTTCCCCATTCATTTTCACCCTCTGGAAGTGCTTCTGTAATCTCATGATTATACCATGCATGAAATCTTCCTGAATTTTCAGGCAAAGCAGGCATTTCAGTGTAGTCGATATTGAAATAAAAAGATTCAATTTTGGCCCCTGTCTGATTTTCGATCTCTATTCTGGCACCTTTTGCAAAAGGCATGGCAAAATAACTGACATAAGACTTTCCCCAACCTGGTGAAACAGTCAATGGTGTACTTACAAAATTGTAAGTTTCACTCCATCCATTACCAAAGAAAGGACCGATGGGAGAATCAACAGAAGGAAAAGTATTCCCGTCCCAATACATTTTGAGAATGATATCGTTACGGCTCAATCTATCTGCGCCCGGGGCAATGGTAATCCAAATATGATTAATGATACCCGCACCTTTAACATCCATGATGGTAATTTTCTCTCCATCATTTATTCCAGCAAGGCAATCGCCGTTACCGCCAGTTTTATCATAGCTGCCAACACGCTTGGTCTTTACATCTTTTTTGATCAGAGAGAGTGATGACATTTCGCTGCCTGAATTTTGCGAATACAGTACGCTAAAACTAAAAACACAAATGATTATAATTACAATTCGTTTCATAAATTAGAGTTTTAGGTTGACGCTAAATTTAGCATTTTATCTGATTGCATTTCTTTTTCAATGCTAGATTTTTTTGTTTATTTTTCCACCTTCTAAAATAGAATAAAAATGAAGACTGTCCTTTCTTATATCCTGACTCCAATATACATGTTTGTTTTCGGGATGCTGCTGCTTATTTTTCACCCTATCCAGATGGTAACCCGCTGGATATGGGGCTATCCTGTTCGAAAAGTTGCAGTGGATATCATGAATTACGGCCTGCTCTATAGCCTTTGGATTTTGGGTACAAGAATAACTTACTCGGGATTAGAAAAAATTCCATCTAACCGTCCCCTCATTATTGTAGCTAACCATCAAAGTACCTTAGATATTCCTGCTGTGATCATTGGATTCAGGAAACATCATCCTAAATTTATTTCTAAAATAGAACTTGGACAAGGTATTCCAAGCATCTCATACAACCTTCGTCACGGGGGATCAGTATTGATTGACAGAAAAAACAAGTCGCAATCGGTGAAGGATATTTTGATGTTGGGCAAGCACATCGAGAAAAATAACTATTCTGCCTGTATTTTTGCTGAAGGAACCAGAACAAAAACCGGGCTTGTGAATACATTCCAGCCTGCCGGAATTGCCTCACTAATCAGAACAGCTCCATCGGCCATCATTATTCCCTTTGCAATCGACGGACACTATAAATTGACAAAAAACAGAAATTTCCCGTTGACATTTGGCGTACATATAAAATACACTGTTCTCGATCCGATCGAACCCAAAGGAATGGATACCACTGTGTTGGCTCAAATAATCGAGGACGGAATCAGGAAAGAACTGGGGCAATAGGGAGAGGAGATGATGAGAAGGTGAGAGGGTGAGAAAGAAAAAAGTGGGAACAATGATCCCAAATACTCTGGATAATTAAAAAAGGGGTATACCGAGATTGCAGAGATTGCAATCTGAGAAGAAGTTACCGTGTATCACCAAAACAACCATAATGGTATGATATTCTTTAAATTAAGGGAGTAATTCAATACAGTTCTAACTGTCTTATTTTCCATTCATCAAATCAGCTCCCACAAAGGATTTGATCCAAATCATTGAGCCGTAGTCTTTCTGCATTGCCAACATGAATGCATTGGCTTCGGTAGTATGATTTGTTTCGTACAATGCTTTCACAATAAATGCCCGTAACAGCATTTGCTGCCAGTTGCACTTCTGATTATTGTTTGCTTCCATCAGTGCTAGTGCCTTGCGGTATAATCTAAGCGCTTCATTTTTATCGCCGCCCAAAGCTGCAGGTCGATATAAATGCGAATTGCCCTTTTCAATATAACCCATCGGCTCATTGGGATTGAGTTCCATCGCTTTGTTAATATGATATACACATTTCGGACCCAAAAACGGCGCTTTATAAAATGAAATGCCAATCTTATATCCATTAAAAGCACCTGCCAAGGCATGTAACTGCGCATTCTCAGGATGTTCATCCAATAGTTTGTCAAGATAAACATCTGACTTGTCCACGTATACCCTGGCCAAATCTTTGTTTTTTGCTCCCAGTTGATAACCGACCAAGCCATATATGGCTTTCAATATCTCGGTCTGCCAAATAAGATCATTTGACTTGACTTTTTCCATTTCGGCAATCAATCCTGGCCAGGGAGCCATGTTGCCTGCACGATAACTTTCAAAGAAAGCGCATTGATAATATACAAGATCCTTCTTCTGCGCGCTTGCGAACAGGACAGGAAAGATGAGTAAAACAATAAAGCTTATAATCTTATTTTTCGTCCCTTCCATGTAGTCTCTTTTTTTATTCTCCTATAAATATTGTAAAAAACGATGGCTGTAAAATTAATCATAAGAAGTGGATGATATACAACTGACGACAATATATTCTGTCGACTTGCAATTGCCACAAACATCCGGTTCACAATCACCAATGCAATAAGTAACCCGAAGTATTCTGGTCCAAGAACAGCCCAAACAATAAAAGGTCCCAGAATAATAATGAGCCAGAAGACTATCATAACTACTCGTAAGCCTCCAAAATACTCATGAATATTGCGTGAAAAGCCCAAAACTGCCTCATCCAATTGGCGGTACATACGGCAATAAATATCATTGTTTCCCAATAAAACAGCAATTTTCAATCCCTCTGATTTAACCATTCGAGCCAAACGAATATCCTCCACATTCTGATTCCTCACTTTCGAATGCCATTTGTACTTCAGATAACTAAACCTTTCGAACATCATAAACTGGCCATTGGCGGCTGATAGCGAGGGAAAAGTTGTTTTACTTACCAGAATCATTGGAAGTAAACTTAGTAAAATCCAGTTCATCATCGGAACAATCATTTGCTCCTGAATAGTCTCCATCTTCTGCTGCGGGAAAACAGATAGAAGCGACAATCTCTTATCCTGAAAGAATGAAACCGCCTTGGTGAGGGAATCAGGACTCAATTCAACATCAGCATCGAGAAAAACAAGGTACTTTCCTGTTGCTTTTTGTGCCAACTGATAACAGGCAAAGTTCTTGCCCATCCAATCCACCGGAAGTCTTTCTCCCAAAAACCAATGCACGCGATCATCCTCTCCTGCAAACCAATTTAATATCTCCTCGGTATTGTCAGATGAATGATCGTCGCATACAATCACTTCAAAGTCTGGATAATTCAATTGTTGAAGCCCTGTCAGCAATCTTCCTAGAGCAGCTTCTTCGTTTCGCGCAGGAATTAGCAGTGACACTTTATAAAATTCAGTAGACTTATTATCAGGAAGATACAGTCCTGAAAGGAGGTTCACCAGCGATATAAATACCCGCAGACATAGAAATATCAATAGGATGATGGCCACGATTTCCATTATTCGATTTGTTTAGAAATACATGACTGATAAAACAAACAATAGGCATTTTCGATGGCTGCTGCTGTTCTTTCTCCTGAATAATTTTGTAGATAAATGCGTATTTCTGGTCGCGCCAAACTGAAATAATCAACCAGAACCACTGCCAAGGCTATGGAGCAATTATTTTTATCACCCGCTAGTCTGGCAAACCCTCTTTGAAATGTAAAATGCTGGAGGTGTTGTGATAGAATTTCCCCTGAGGGATATATAGTAACTACATTTTGAGGATTTTGCAGCAATTCAGCTGCATATTTGAGCGATTCCAACAGATCGCGGCTGTTTTTACGAACAGAAAATACGCCACAACGGGCCAGGAACATACGCTTTTTCATTTGTTCCTCCAGCATCATCACATGAAACCGACGCTTGAATACTTTATGGCATAAGTACATCGACCAATATCCGTCGTACAAACTAAAATGGTTTTGAAGCAATAGTACAGACTGATCTTCAGCAAAAACATCACTGGTAATTACACTTATTTTACGAAAGAATATTTTTTGTAATACCCTAAAATAAGAGCTGAAAAACCATAAAGAGACCGCATTGTAATTGGCTTTTATCATAGTGTCAGGTCTTATGCTTTAAATATCGAAACATGCTCATAGTATTCGGTTTAAAATGTTTAAAGACATAAAAAATACCACTTGCATCGTTAATACTAATCCGGCAATGTGGTTATGAAATTCAACTTTCAGGATACGGATCATCAAAAATAGAAATCCCGAAATCAGAAACCAATCCATATAGTTTTTTAGCGGAATATTTCCATCCATCCAACTCCACATTCCAGTAGCATTGGCAACTGGTTCCATCAACCAGTCGAACGCTACCATTGCAGAAGCACCTAATAATGGGAAATACCATCGGTTACGAATCTTTAATGTCAAAGCCGAAATGCAATAAATAAGTACCAGCCAATTGAGACCAATGGTAATCGGGGTATTCCAAAGTTTAAATCCAAGTGCAGGTCCGTATTGATAATTTCCAAACAGAAGTTGTGTGTTTACACCAATTAGTTCAATAACAAAACAAATTAGAGTAATTCCGCCAAAAACTAGCCAGCTTTTCAGATTCTTAGGATCATGAAAATACATCAACAGAATGGCTGCAATAACCATTCCAACTGGAGTAAGTTGCTGGAAAATTGGCTTCGACACAGGAATAAGGAATCCTGCTATGCCTGCAATATACCATACGACGATCAAAATAGTCAAAACCATTTTATTCATATATCATTTTGTATTAAACACATAGTACCATAGTCCACAAAGAAAAATTAATCTATGTACCATAAGAATCTTTGTGCTTATTTTTCATGCGTTTGATCTTTTTCATTTGTTCTTTCACCAAACCGTCAACAATACTGGCAGACGAAAGGCACAGCGGAATTCCTCCACCGGGATGAACACTTCCTCCTACAAAATATAATCCATCAATGTCACTCCTGAAGTTGGCGTGTCGGTTAAATGAAGCATATCGGCTATTCGAACTGTTCCCGTAAATGGAACCGTTCACCGAACCAGTTGTCCTAAAAATCTCGGGAGGCGACAGTACTTCTTCATTTACAATACAATACAGCAACTCCTTACCCAATAATTTCTCCAACTTTTCCAGTATCCTAAAGCGCGCATCGTCCACAAACTCCACCCAGTTTTGGCCTGCATTAGCAGGTGCATTGATCATTACAAACCAGTTTTCAAATCCTTCAGGAGCATCTTCTTTTCGGTATTTGCTGCTGATGTAAACGTAAACAGTCGGATCGTCAAATACCTCCTTTTTTACGAATAAATGATCAAACTCTTGCTGATAATCGGCACTGAAAAATATGTTATGAATGTCTAATTCAGGAAAAGTCCCTTTCATTCCCCAATAGAAAATCAGTGCAGAAGATGATCGTTCCTCTTTCATTATTTTCGCAAGTCGTTGTGAATCAAATAATATTGAAGAATAGAAAAGATGAATATCCACATCGCTAACCACAATTTGAGCCGGTATAAAATTATTTTCTATCCATATACCTTTCACACATCCCTCTTTTATTTCAACAATTTCGACAGGTTTACCAAAATGGAATTTCACTCCCAGCCGAATTGCTTGCTGCATCAGCGATTCAATCACTTTGAACATTCCTTCCTCCGGTATAAAAGCTCCCATATTGTGCTCCAAATGTGAGATAACGCTCAATGTAGCAGGTGTTTTGTATGGATTACTACCGTTATAAGTGGCATAGCGATCGAACAATTGAACCAACCTCTTATCTCCCAATTCGCGTTCATTGAAATCATGCAAGGAGTTAAAAGCATGTAGCTTTCTGAAATTCCAAAACGTCTTCAAAGTACGGAAACTAAACAGGTTTTTGATCTGGTGAAATGATCCGAATATGAAAAGATCAGCGGTCAGTTCATAAATTGTGGCAGCCTTTTCAAGGTACCCTGTCACCTTAGATTCGGGAACTTGTAACTTTTCACTTATTTCGGCAGCAAATTTTTGAACATCGCTAAAGGCCGTGAGTCGAGTTCCATCTTCATAAAAATAGTTGGTAATTATTTCAAGCTTTCTAACATCAAACTTTAGGTCATCATCCAACAATTCAAGCACCAGATCAGGTAAAGTAAGCAGCGAGGGACCTGTATCAAACCTGAACCCTTTGATATTCCGTTCAGCAATTTTACCGCCAGCCTTTTCGGACGTCTCGTATACATTTACGCTAATTCCCTGACGTGCAAGCTTTATAGCTGTTGCAAGCCCTCCAATTCCTGATCCAATAATAATTGCCTCTACCATAATTCACTAAATTTAGACAAAAACATTACGTATCCAAAAATATTAGTGTAATTTACAAAAACATTTCGTACTATATTTGTTTAAGTATAGAATTAATAATTTAAACAGATGTCTGCAAAGGTATTAATAATTGGAACAGGATTGGGTGGATTAACTACTGCACTGAGGCTCTCAAGCAGAGGATATGAGGTCGAGATGGTTGAAAAATACCATCAGGCAGGTGGTCGTTTGAACTTACTCGAGAAAGATGGATTCAAATTCGATCTGGGTCCTACCTTTTTCAGCATGAGTTACGAGTTTCAGGAATTGATAAAGGATTGCAATATTGAAATGCCCTTTGAATTTGTTGAACTTGATCCGCTTTATTCCGTACATTTTGAAGGCGACAAACGAAGCTATTTGATATATAAAGATTTGAGAAAGCTGGCGATTGAATTCCAACAAATAGAACCTGATTTTGAAAAGAAGATACATAAGTTTCTGAATGCCGCCGGACAGATATTTCATGATACCGAAGACATTGTGATCAGACGGAATTTCGATTCACTGACTCAGTATTTGCTAAAACTTACAACTGTTCCGATAAAACATGCGCCCAAAATGTTCTATTCAATGTGGACCGAAATGGAACGCAATTTTGAATCATTTGAAGTAAAAGTAATTTTCTCACTGGTAGGTTTTTTCCTTGGAGCTACACCCTTCGATACTCCTGCAGTATATACTTTACTGAACTACACCGAGTTGATCCATGATGGATATTACAATGTAAAAGGTGGAATGTATAAAATCGTGGAAGGAATTCTTAAGGAGTTAGAAAAACGGGATGTGAAAATTCATTACAATACCGAGATCTCAAGCTTTTCAAGCGAAGATGGAAAGATTAGTTCATTTATCGACTCCAAGGGCAAAGAATGGAAAGCTGATCAGTTTGTAGTCAACGCCGATGCAGCATGGTTTCGTGGCGCCATATTGAAACGACCTGCATTTTCCGAGAAAAAACTTGATGCTAAAAAGTGGACGCTTGCACCCCTGACCATTTATCTTGGTCTGGATACCAAAGTTCCTGATATGTATCACCACAACTATTTTCTGGGAAGAAATTTCAGGGAATACGCAGGGAAAATATTCAAAAACAAAATTAAGCTTGATAAACCATATTATTACGTCAATATACAGTCGAAGCATAACCCTGAGTATGCTCCACCAGGAAAAGAAAGTGTTTTTATACTATGCCCTGTACCCGATTTGAGGTACAAACCTGATTGGAGTGACGATCAGTCAATTGCTGATGGAATTATTCAGAACATGAGCGAACGTACAGGCTTCGATTTTCGTAAACATACTGAAACAAGGGTCATCTTAAACCCGGAACATTGGGAAAAAATGTTTGGCCTATATAAGGGTAGCGGTTTAGGCCTTGCGCATAACCTGAATCAGGTTGGAGGATTCAGACCAAAAAATAAAGATGAGAAATTCAAAAATTTATACTATGTTGGCGCCTCAACAATACCAGGAACTGGATTGCCGATGACCGTAATCAGTTCGAAATTAGTAACCGAAAGAATTCAAAAAGACAATGGAACTTTACCACAAAAATAATCTTGATTGCAGCAAAATTACTACTCACAATTATAGCACGACCTTCTCCCTTGGGTTGCGTGTGATGAATCGTAAATACAGCGAAGGAATATACTGCCTGTATGGTTTTCTGCGTTATGCCGATGAAATTGTGGATACTTTTTTTGATCAGGATCAACCTACAATTTTCGAAGAATTCAGGCAAGAAACTTTCAAAGCCATCGAACGTAAATTCAGCATAAACCCCATAATCGACAGCTTTCAAATGGCCGTTCACAAATATAAGATCGACCAGGAATTGGTAAAAGCTTTTCTTATTAGTATGGAATTAGACCTGACTCATGACGTTTATTCACCCGAATTACTGAAAACTTATATTTATGGTTCTGCCGAAGTAGTTGGATTGATGTGCCTTCATGTATTTTATTTCGAAGAACCTGAAAAATATGAAGAGCTAAAAGCTCCGATACGTAAACTTGGTATTGCCCTTCAAAAAGTGAATTTTTTACGCGATGCCAGTGATGATTTTAAAGAAAAAGGACGCGTGTACTTTAAAAATATTGACTTCTCGAATTTTACCTCTGAGACCAAAAAGCAACTTGAAGATGAAATTGATAAAGATTTTCTGGATTCATTAGAAGGCATCCGCAAGTTGAAAAAACCAGTCAGGCTGGGTGTTTACCTGGTTTATAACTATTATATGAATTTGCTGAAAGAAATCAAGAAAGCACGTCCCGATGAAATCCTGAATAAGAGATACCACCTGACTAATAGAAAAAAAAGTGTTCTGCTTGTCAATGCCTATTTGAAAAATCGTCTTAACATACTTTAAATTGAAACTTTAAAACCATATAACTCTGACACTATTTTTTACTGTCCTGATTTATACTGGTTTTAATCTGGTACAATTTCCACCAGGGAGTACCGGGTGATTCGTGGTGCTCATAATGATATCCGAAGAAATAGCACGATAGCATGGCCCGCCAGTGGGGTCCATTTTGAGTACGCGAATTGTGCGGCATCATCGTTTCAGTATGTGGTAATTGGTGTGGCAAGTAAGTTCCGAAATAAAACAACTGAAAACTTGCAAGTATAGAAGGCAGGATCCAGAATAGAACCAAATTCCACTGATTGACCCAAATCTGTAAAATATTAAAAGCAACAGCCAAAATTATAATTTGCCACACAGTGATGTAATTTTTCATAAACAGAAACCACCAGGTCCAGAAATTCTGTGAAGTGACACAAAAGTCAGGGTCTTTTGCTTCTCCTGGAAATCTATGATGAAGTTTGTGCTTTTCGTGAAGCCGGGAATAAAAAATTGCGGCAAAAAGCAAGGTTGCTGTATGCCCTATTGCATTGTTTATTTTATAGTTATGCGAAACCAGTCCATGCATGGCATCGTGGGCAGTGATAAAAAGTCCGGTATATAAATAAGTTTGAATCGCAATATGAACAATGATCATAGGAGAAGTTAGCGACACTTCAGTAAATGCCAATAACCATACCAAATGGCCCATCCATGTAATAATAATAAACAATGCAATTAATAATCCCATAACTTATTTACATTAAAAGTTAATTAGTTCAACTCCCTGGTTCTAAATTCCGCCAATATCAATCTTCCCTTCGTAACATATCATCTCAGCCCCAACAGCAAAATCGCATGAAAGTTAATTTATGCGAACTGGCTGTTCAAATTTCTTCCATCTAAATAACCATTTACCGAACCTATTTGTTTAAATTATTTTCCATTTTCGCAAACAAACTGAACTACTAATTGTTATAAATCCAGAAAACTGATTTTAGTTATTTGGTCTGTAGAATGAAATAAGTCTCTTACTTACTTAACATTCAAATTAAGTTGGTAGCTGCTGACTAAAAATAAAGATGAATATTTAATATTTTAAAATTCAATAGAATATCATCTGTCAGGAAATAAGTTAGGTTTAGGACTATAGTGAGGTTGAGATTGTTACACGAACTAATTCTAAAATACAATGGATCTTTACCGTAAAAATAACCTCGATTGTAGTCGGATAACAACCCGGAATTACAGCACCTCCTTTTCTTTGGGTGTGCGGCTATTGAGTTCTAAGTACAGGAAAGGAATTTACAGCATTTATGGCTTTGTACGCTATGCTGACGAAATTGTGGATACCTTTTTTGATCAGGATCAGCAAACTATATTTGATGAATTCAGACAAGAAACCTTCAAGGCCATTGATCGTAAATTTAGTTTTAACCCAATTATCGATAGTTTTCAAATGGCGGTCCATAAATATGGTATTGATCGCGAACTGATTGAAGCCTTTTTACTGAGCATGGAAATGGATCTTTCGCACGCTGTCTATTCTCCAGAATTGCTCAAAACCTATATATATGGTTCAGCCGAAGTAGTTGGATTGATGTGCCTGCGCGTTTTTTACTTCGACGAACGTGAAAAATATGATCAACTTGTAATTCCTGCCCGCAAATTGGGTGAAGCATTTCAGAAAGTGAATTTTTTACGCGATGCCCATGAAGATTTCAACGAAAAGGGCCGTGTGTACTTCAAGAATATCGATTTTAACAATTTTAATATCGAAACGAAAAGACAGTTGGAAACCGAAATTGAAAAAGATTTCCTCGAATCATTGGAAGGCATCAGAAAATTAAAAAGACAAGTCAGGTTGGGTATTTACCTGGCTTATAGCTATTATTTTAATCTGCTGAAAGAAATTCAAAAAGCTAATCCGGAAGAGATCCTCAAAAAAAGATTCCGAATAAATGGAACCAAAAAGACTACTCTCCTAATTAATGCTTATCTGAGAAATACTTTAAACATTTTTTAGCTAATAAAATACATGTAATTGCTTTTCAATGAACTAATTATTCATCATCAATTCATATGTCGCTATACTTTATTTTGCTTATTTCAACAATTTCGATTCCTCTAGTTTTAAGTTTTGATAAAAAACTTCATTTCTATCAACAATGGATGTATCTATTTCCGTCCATATTTACTATTGGTGCAATTTACATACTCTTTGATATCTATTTTACAAAACACGGGATTTGGGGTTTTAATCCACATTATCACTCCAATATCGTTTTTTTTAATCTACCACTAGAAGAATGGTTGTTTTTTATTGTGGTCCCTTATGCAAGCATTTTTTTACACGAATCGATCGTTTTTTACTTTCCCGCTTTAAAGCTTAATAGCAAAACGACGAAAATAATTACAATTTCATTTATAATCATTTTTGTAATCCTGGCAATGTTCAATATAAACAAAACATATACGTTTTATATTTCCAGCCTATTGGTCATAGCATTACTTCTTTCCATTTTTGAACCATCTGAAGTCATAAGAAAATTCTATTTAACGTTCTTAGTAATTCTAATCCCTTTTATTATTGTAAATGCCATATTGACAGGAACCTTTATTGATGAAGCGGCCATTTGGTATAATAATAATGAGCAATTGGGAATACGATTCTTTACAATTCCTATTGAAGATTTTGGTTATGCATTTAGTCTGATATTATTGAATCTCATGCTGATTGGCAAACTAAAACAAAGAGTTAAAAATAAAATATAATTGTAATAAGCTGAAAATATATTAATCTGTTTTAAAACAATGATTTATGAATTGATTAATGCAATACAGATTAAAATTTAAAATTCGCTCTTCTCCTCAATTTTTCATACTTTCGCACCAGAATTTATTCTGAAAAACCAAAGATGCTAAAGCTGCTTTTATACCCTTTCTCAGCCATTTACGGACTGATTGTTTCGATACGGAATTTTCTGTACGATTATAAAATATTTAAATCGACTGAATTCGAAATCCCAGTTATTTCTATTGGAAACATTACTGTGGGTGGAACAGGCAAAACACCTCATACAGAATATATGGTTGACCTTTTGAGTCAACAGTTCATTGTTACCACCATCAGCCGTGGTTACAAACGTAAAACCAAAGGGTATCAGGAAGTTCAGGTAGATTCGCTTGCCATCAATGTGGGTGACGAACCTCTGCAAATAAAGTCAAAATTCAAAGATATTCAAGTTATTGTAGATGAAAAAAGGGTCCATGCCATTGAAATCATTCAGAAACAAGAGGCCAGCCATTTGCCTGATATTATCATCCTTGACGATGGCTTTCAACATCGCAGTGTAAGTGCAGGAATTAATATATTACTGATTGACTACAACCGTCCCATCGACAAAGATTCACTAATGCCGGGAGGGCGGTTACGCGAATCAAAATGGCAGATGCGGCGTGCCAATGTAATTATTTACACCAAATGTCCGCAGGAGATTTCCCCTATCACCCGCAGGATTCTTATGAAAGATGTAAATCTACGCCCTTATCAGAACCTGTTTTTTACAACGATGGTGTATCAGCCGCTCACCCCTGTTTTCCCTGAAGAGGCGATTCCAACACCCAAATTAGCCTCCGATAAGTTCAGCGTTTTACTGGTCACCGGAATTGCCAGTCCCGAACATTTACTAAAATACCTGAACAATTTTTCGGAAAATATTACCTCCATGAAATTTCCCGATCACCACCATTTTAACGCTTTCAATATCCAGCAAATAGAACAAAAATTTACGGCTATTGAAACTGAAAATAAAATCATCATTACCACAGAGAAAGATTCCATGCGGCTGAAAGACATGGATTTATCACCCTCGATGAAATCTATGCTTTTTTATGTACCAGTGAAAATAAAGTTCCTTCATAGTGAAGGAAAAAATTTCGATGAAAAAATAGTAACCTATGTTAGAGAAAATAAAAGCAACCGCGACCTTCATAAACGAAAAAGTCAAAAAGTCAATTGATGCCGCAATCATTCTGGGTTCAGGCCTTGGCGGATTAGTGAATGAAATAGAAATCGAACTGACCATTCCTTACACCGAGATTCCTGATTTTCCCATTTCTACAGTTGAGGGACATACCGGTCAGCTAATCATTGGAAAGCTTGGTGGAAAAACTGTATTGGCCATGCAGGGCCGGTTTCACTATTACGAAGGTTATTCAATGAAAGAAGTAACCTTTCCAGTTCGTGTCATGAAACAGATGGGCATCAATACCTTGTTTGTTTCCAATGCCTCTGGTGGTTTAAATCCAGAGTATAAAGTAGGTGATATCATAATCATTACTGACCATATCAATATGTTTCCCGAGCATCCGCTCAGGGGTAAAAACATGGATGAACTGGGTCCCCGTTTCCCTGATATGAGTAAATCCTACGATCAACATCTTCGCAATAAAGCCAAAGCGATTGCCCTGAAGAAAGGGATCAATATTAAGGAAGGCGTTTATGTAGGAGTGTCAGGTCCTACATTTGAAACACCTGCCGAATACCTGATGTTCAGACATTTAGGTGCCGATATCGTTGGAATGTCAACCGTTCCTGAAGTGATAGTTGCACGTCACATGGACATGACTGTTTTTGGAATTTCAATTGTAACAGACAGTGGTGTTCCCGGCCAGATTGTTGAAATCTCACATGAAGAAGTTCAGGAAGTAGCCATGAAAGCCGAACCCAATATGACACTCATACTGAAGGAATTGGTTGCGGGACTTTGAAAATAATTCAAAGTTTCAAGTTCCAAGTTTCATATCAGGCAAGAATAATCTCAGGATCAATGTCGAGTTTCTGATGCAAGAGCTTGGCCACTTTTAATGTTGGATCACTTTTCCCATTCAGGTATTCACTTACACGGCTTGGACTGACTCCAAGTAATTCAGCTAATCCTCTCTGAGTAATACCCATTTCAGCCATTCGAAGACGAATAACTGCTGAAAGTGAAGGCTTTGCGACCGGATAGTATTTTTCTTCATAATCAGCAGCCAAATCTGACAAAAGGTCAAGTTCAATATAATTCTGATCGTGGGTCGGAGTATCATTTCCAACTAATTGAAGCAGTTCTTCAATCCGATCAATTGATTTCTGATATTGTAATTCATTTTTAATTTCAGCCATCCTAAATTGAATTAAATTGTTTTGCAATCAATCTTACTATATTCTGTGTGAGTACCGATAAATCGTATATAAATTTTTTGTGAAGCAAAAATTACAATAGCCACCAATCTATAATGATTGCCTTTAATATTGAAAACATAACGATTATTCCCCACATAGTCTACAGAGCCAAACATCCTATGTATATCAGTTATAGTATGCCATTTAGCTTTACTGGATTTTTGATACCATAATTGCAAAGCAACTGCAACATCTGGTTGTCGATCGCAAAAATCCTGAATTCGTCTAAGTGTAAGAATCCTCATTTTTTACAAATGTGTTCCAAATATAGGAATATAATTTCGTTACACAAAATTTTTCAAATTAAAAAGAAGGATTTTATAACTAAATTCTTTAATTATTTTAAAAAACCATCAGTAATACTTTGAGGATTGACAATTTGTTTGTTACTTACAGTCAATTTCAAATCAATCATTCCATGACCCAATTGCCTACTTTTTCAGATATAAAATTGGCCCACGATCGCGTTCGACCATTTATACATCTCACTCCGGTATTGACCTCTATGAGCATAAATGAAATTGTAGGTGCAGAGTTATATTTCAAGTGCGAGAATCTTCAAAAAGTAGGTGCTTTCAAGTTTAGGGGAGCCTGCAATTCTGTCTTTGCTTTAACTGAAGAAGAAGCCCGCAACGGGGTCTGTACCCATTCGTCCGGCAATCATGCAGCCGCTCTGGCACTTGCAGCAAGGATGCGTGGAATTCCGGCTTACATTGTGATGCCTAATAATGCTCCTGAAATAAAAAAGAAAGCAGTATCGGGATATGGCGCTCAAATCACCTTTTGCGAACCCACCCTTACCGCACGCGAGTCGACTTTAATGAAAGTAGCGGCACTAACAGGGGCCACCGAAATACATCCCTACAATTGTTTCAATGTAATTTGCGGACAAGGAACTGCTGCAAAGGAGTTGATCGAAGAAATCGGCCCCCTCGACATTGTAATGGCCCCAGTAGGCGGAGGAGGTTTGTTGAGTGGCACTTCCATTTCAGCCAAAGCGCTATTGCCTGGTGTTCAGGTGATTGCGGCAGAACCAGCAGGTGCAGATGATGCCTTCCGTTCATTTCAATCCAAAACATTGCTCCCCTCTGTTGATCCCAATACTATGGCCGATGGTCTTTTAACTTCATTAGGCACTCTCACCTTCCCTATTATTATGAACAATGTAGACCAGATTGTAACTGTTTCAGAAGAAAAAATTGTAGAAGCCATGCGCATGATTTGGGAGCGCATGAAAATTATCATCGAACCCTCGTCGGCGGTTCCTCTTGCTGCTATTCTTGAAAATAAATTGGTTGTTAAAGGTAAAAAAATAGGGATAATCCTAAGCGGAGGAAATGTTGATTTGGGTAAATTGCCATTCTAACTTCCTTCCATTCTAATATCAAGATAGAATAGTGTATTTATCAAATAAATATTCAGGCATGTTGTCTTCGGATAAAAGGACCAGACAATCAAAACAGAAAACAGGTAGCTTATTAAATTCTCCAAACTTCGATGTCAAATATCTTCTACATTGCAACAATATTTCAAATCATAGTTCACAGTTTCAATCCAAGCCCTTTTATAAATCAGTAACTTCTCAAAATCAGGCAGTAGGGAGATTATCAAGTAATTGTGGCTTCTTGCAATAATTTTTAATCACCGCATAAATAGCTATTCCATAAGTGTTTGACCAATGCTTCCTTTGTCTCAGTGAACTTCATTTGCAATTCCAATTAAATTCAGGACCAATGTGAAATCCAATTTACAGGCCATTTGTAACTGGGTTGATCCATGCATTTCCTACCCCAAGTATTTTACCTCTGTCCTTTTTCTATTTTACCATTGTTTTGTTTAATTCGTATTAAATACATATATAATTCTATTTAAATACGTATATTATTCGTATTAATGACTATTATATTCATATTTAATTCAATCTATATTTGTATTATATAAAACAATGGTAAAATAGAAATAAAATAGAGGCAAAAAAAAGAGGTATCTGAAATTTATCGTATAATACAAGAAATAATCCATCCATTTCAAAACTTATTAAGAATTGAACAGGTTTGATTTGGATTCAAATAATAGAATTCAATTATTGACTAAATTTTAATAATAACTTAATAGGTATAAGCGTTTAGGTCGCACTTGTTTTAAATAAGTTACTACCTTTGGCGCATGGGTAGGACAAATAAATTTACTGGCGTGAACTCAATAAAGTTTAATCGAGCATTTAGCAATGATGACGATT
>Ga0209100_1000935_pt1 | contig 22144 bp, 19 predicted proteins | sample lystaG_FD_185480 | JGI IMG/M metagenome (GOLD analysis project Ga0209100, IMG submission 185480) | Glacier valley bacterial and archeal communities from Borup Fiord, Nunavut, Canada, to study Microbial Dark Matter (Phase II) -... | ecosystem: Environmental > Aquatic > Freshwater > Ice > Glacier ...
TCTCGTAGTCCGTGAAACCTACGGTCAGGGTGTCCTTCGAACCGAAGCTGTTGACCTGCGACATTGCGCGACTCCCTTGCTGAGCTGAACGGGGTGTGATCTCTTACGAGACGTCCGGTGCCATCCTCGACCTCGACCGACGACCGTGCCAGCGAGCTAAGCCTAAGTCTTCCTCGGCTGGGAGGACAGTGAAAGTATCTTGACGTCAAGATATTTTAGCACGCGGATCAATCGCTGGTGGGCCGAGGGGTACTTCCGTAGACGGCACGTACGAGCAGCCAGGTCACCCACAGCATTCCCGCATAGAGAGGAATACCGAGCAGTAGTTTCGTCCCGGCGAGCCACTCGGCCTCGTGGGCGAGGTACAGCGGCACCTCGACACCGAGACGGAGAGCGAAGAGCCCGGCCCATAGCCAGGTCGTGAGGTAGAGCACCCGTCGCTTCGCCTTCTGATGGCGCCACTGTGCGGTCTCGTTCGTCAGAAACCCGACGATCACGCCGATGAGTGGCCACCGCACAAGGATGCTGATGAGGAGCACAGCCAGGCTCACACCGTTGATGACGATTCCGGGGATGAAATTCGCTTCGGCGCGACCGGAGACCAGGGCGAGAATCGCCGAGATGGCAATGCCGACGATCCCCGCGAACGCCTGCGTGATCGGGGTGTGGGTGTGGAGCCTGCTCACCACGCACACCGCGGCGAGTGCCACCGGAACCAGCACCGAGAGTGGCAGGTTTTTGGTGGTTGCGTAGAGCACGAGAAAGGCGAGTCCGGGCAGGATCGATTCAACAAGACCACGAAGACCGCCGACGGCCTTCAGAAGCGACTTGCCCGTGGGAACCTCGCCCGGTGCGACCTGGCCGAGGCCGGTCTTTCGTATCGCATCCGTGAACGCCTCCCGGAAACCCGCCGGTGCGGTCTCTTCGTCGTTGGTCAACCTACTCAGGCGCCCGGTGTCGCGGTGTCCGACGCAGCGGCGGTCTTGGGCATGTGCAACGGGATGAGGTCGCGAGGCGGCATCGGAGTCTTGCCGCGCACGACGACGACGCTGCGGAACAACTCTTCGATCTTCGAGGCTGCCTCCTGGTCGACCGCGCCGTCACCGGCGATCACGCCGCGCAAGAACCAGCGCGGGCCGTCGACGCCGATGAAGCGGGCCAGCCTGGTCGAGTCGGGCTGTCCGGGGGTAGTGGCCGGGATCTCCGCCAGGAGCTCGGGACCGAACGGACCGATTGTGAGGCGGGTCGTGCCGCCCTGCTTCGCGATCTGCTCGGCGATCTGCTCCCGGATCTCATGCCAGAGTCCCGAGGTGCGCGGCGCAGCGAAGGGCTGCACCTGCAGGGTGGAACCGGCGTAGTCCAGGCCGACGGCGACGACGCGCTGGCTACCCTCCTCCACCTCGAGTCGCAGTTGAAGACCCTCACGGGGAAGGATCTTCACTCCTCCGAGATCGACATAGGGACGCACGGGATTCGCCTCTGACTCGTCGAGCGGCCCGTCGATCTCCCGGTCGGCCGGGGCGGATTTCAGCTGCTCATCCGTGTGGCTCGTCTCGGTGTGCTCGTTCGGCTGGATCTCGCCGGACGGCGAAGTGCTGTCGCTCACAGGAGCTCTCCTTGCTGGTCGTCATGGGGTGATTCACTGTCGATCGTTGTATTACCGGTCGATCCAAAACCGGACTCCCCGCGCTGGCTGCCTGGGAGAGTCGCCACGGGGATGAATCGCGCCCGGGTCACCGGTAGGACCACGAGCTGCGCGATCCGATCGCCGACCGCGACAGAGTACGGCACGGAGCTGTCCGTATTCAGGAGAGTGACGCTGATCTCCCCGCGGTAGCCGGCATCCACCGTGCCCGGACTGTTCACGATCGTGATGCCGTGCTTCGCGGCGAGCCCGCTGCGCGGGACCACGAATGCCACATAGCCGTCGGGGAGTGCAATCGACACCCCGGTCGCCACGGTCTCCCGCTGGCCGGGCGCAAGCTGCACTGCCACAGCGGCCGTGAGGTCGGCGCCGGCGTCACCGGGGTGGGAATAGGTGGGCACCCGGTCGGCCACGATCAGAACTTCAACGCTTTGAGCCACGTCACGAGGGTAGTGCAGAACCACTGCGCGGTAAGAGCCCGAGAAAATCTGGTCGAATAGATGTATGACGCAGAACACGCCTGGCGGCCTAACGACTCCCACCCGGCTCTATCACGAACGGATCTGGCCGTCACCCTGGGTGATCACGGCCACGACTCTCGTGATTCCCGCGAGCCTGCTGGTATTTTTACCGATCAACCTGTTCGCCGGCGTGATCGTGGCCATCGGGCTCTTCGCGGCGATCGTTCTCGTTCTCCTTGCGACCTCCCCCGTCATCGAAGTCCTACCGGGGGAACTTGTCGCGGGCCGGGCGCGGGTGCCCGTGAACCTCATCGGGGAGGTGACACCGTTTCGGGGCGAGGAAGCCACCCTGCAGCGCGGCCGACTTCTGGATGCGCGGGCCTGGCTTCTCATCCGAGGGTGGGTCTCACCGGTCGTGAAGATCGAACTCACCGACGAGAGTGACCCGACCCCGTATTGGATAGTGTCCACCCGTACTCCAGACGCGCTGGCGGCCGCGATCGGGAAGGCTCGCGCGATCTAGGACCGCGCGGGCCAATTCAGGCCGCGCACTCCTGGCAGATCGATCCAAGCTTTTCCTCATGATCGAGCTGGGAGCGGTGCTTGACGAGGAAACAGTTCACGCAGGTGAACTCGTCGGCCTGGGGAGGCAGCACCACGACGTCGAGATCGAGGTCGGAGAGATCTGCGCCGGGCAGCTCGAAACCCCCGGGATTGTCGGCGTCATCGACGTCGACCACGCCGGACATCTTGTCCGGCACGCGCTCTTTAAGAGCCTCGATCGACTCGGAGTCGTCGTCGGTCTTACGAGGTGCGTCGTAGTCGGTTGCCATGCCCATCCAGTTCTTAAAAATATCGATTGGTCTCAATCGGCGGCCATAGTTTGCATCATTAGTTTGCGAATAGCAAACCGCTGCCAAATGACCGTGAATCCGACTTCTGTGCAACTTGCGGCACGCCCGGGATATTCCCGGGATTTAGGGGAAGAGCGTGCAACGCTTGGTTCCAAGAAGTGACCGCGAGAGGCGTTCAGTATGCAAGACCTGAGAGTCATCGGAGTGGAAAACGGCGCGCTCCTCGTCGCGTCCGACGACGGTACCAAGTACCGCATCGCCATCGACGAGGTACTGCAGTCGAAACTGCGTCAGACGATCCCCGACCCGGGATCGGGGCGCAAGCTGGCACCGCGTGAAATCCAAGCGCACATCCGATCCGGGATGTCGGCACAGGATGTCGCAGCCATCACGGGTGTCCCGCTCGAGTACATCCAGAAATTCGAGGGTCCGGTGCTGGCCGAGCGCGAATTCGTCGTGAACTCAGCGCTGGGCGTTCCCGTCCATACCGCGATGGAGTCCGACCCGCTCGGTGACGGCTCGACCTTCGGCACTGTCATCCGCGAGCGTCTCTACGACCTCGGTGCCATCGATGAGCGCTGGGCCAGCTGGAAAGAGGTCGGCGGAGGCTGGGTCGTGAAACTCGCCTTCAGCGCGGAACAGATCGATCGGGATGCCCGCTGGCGCTTCGACCCCAAAAAGGCGGCTCTTTCCCCGCTCAACAACGAAGCCATCACCCTCTCCCAGCAGGGGGATGCCTCCGGTGCGCTGGTTCCGCGTCTGCGTGCCGTCGGAGACGAGGAACGCCAGCCCGACCAGTCCCGATTCGACAGCGGTGCCTTCACCAATGTGGAGCTCGCCCGGCAAGAGCCAGCCCACGCCGGCGCACGCTCACGCCTTGAGGCCGTGCCCTATGGACGGCTCGATGATGCACCGGCCGCCGTGTCGGATGCCGCGATCAGTCGCGCTCCGGTCGTCGACGAGTCCGAATCGAACCAGACCGCCGACCTGCTGGAGGCGCTGCGTCGCCGACGTGGCGAACGTGAGACAGCGGGTTTTGGGGGCGAGGCTTCGGGGTCCGACTCCAAGGCCGCGCATCCCTCGACCGGCAACATCCGTCTCGTCAACGTGCCACTGGATGTGTTCGGGGACGAGAACGACGACCGACCGGGCAACACTGCTCCGCAGCCAAACGTATTCCAGCCTCGCGCCTCGTCCCGGAAGGGCCGGGCGTCGATGCCGAGCTGGGACGAGATCGTCTTCGGTGCACGATCGGACGACGACCTGTAGGTCCCGCCCGCGGGAGGGTAGGTCCCGCCCGCAGGAGGGTAGGTCCGGCCCGCAGGTCGAGTAGCGCCCGCCAGGGCGCGGATCCAGACCCAGCCATGCCACGAACCGGTTCTCCCTCGGGTCGCTGTGCGACCCACTCGACCACCACACGCCGGTCAGCGCGCGAATGCGCCGAATCGCAACAGCGGGATCGCGAGCTCCTCTCGCGACCAGGAGCCGTGCTGCCCCACCATGTTCCGGCCGGTATTGCTGGTGGCCCTCGAATCGTAGTACGCGATACCTTTGCGCGCTGCCACGATGATGTCTCCGATTCGGGGAATGACCTCGGGCTCTACGACCGGTCCGAACCACCCGGACTGGATCGCCTCGGCGCGGGACACGATCCACGATCGCGGCCCCTCGATCTCGCGCCAGGCAGCCAATACCGATTCCCGCTGCGCTGGCGACGCATCTGTCTCGAAATGCAACTGGAGCGCGCGCGGCTCCCCCGCTACGAAACGGATAGCGTCAATGAGGCGGGACTCCGAATCGAACAGCACCTGGGAACCCGGTGGCACGTCGAGCACGCCGTGGTCGGCGGTCAGCAGCATCCCTTCACCCCTGCCGAGCGTCGGTGCGAAGGCTCGCACCGATCGGTCGAGCTCCTCGAGGACAGTGGTCCAGAGCGCGGACTGCCAGCCCGCGGAATGGCCGACCTGGTCCAGCTCCGGCACATACAGGTAGATCAGGCCGCGATCGATCTCGTCCAGCACTCGACGTGCCTCGTCAAAGCGGTCGGACATCGTCGCCCCACTGCGGTATTCGGCCCCGCGAAGCACCGCCCGGGTGAATCCCGACGAGCGATAACGCTCGGCGCCGATCGCAAAACACGGGATATCGACATCCCGTGCCTTCTCGAAGAGTGTTGGCACCCTCTGCCAGGACGTTGGATCGAGGCGAGCATCCCATCCGCTCAGCTGGTTGACGACGCGGTCATTCGCGGCGTCGAGCACACTGTAGCCGACCAGTCCATGAACTCCAGGGGTCTCTCCGGTCGTGAGGGTGGCGAGCGCGGATGCGGTGGTCGAGGGAAATCTTGCGCCGATCGTCGCCCCCGCAGAGAGCAGCGGCGCGAGAGTTCGCGCGTGCCCAGCGCGTGCGGTGAGGGCGGATGCTCCGAGCCCATCCACGAGCAGCACGACCACCTTCTCCACCGGCGGCAGTGACAACAGATTCGGGGCATGAGCGATGGCCCGGAGAGAACTTGGCACGACATCGGCAAGGCTAATCCGGTGCGTTTTGGTGGCCGGTAGCATGGGGGCAATCCTATGACTACTCCCGAAAGCCCTCCTGCGCAGCCCAGCGGGGAACGAATCGATATCGTCGACGTCTCGACCGAGATGGAGGGGTCATTTCTCGAGTACGCCTACTCCGTGATCTACTCTCGGGCCCTGCCCGATGCTCGCGACGGCCTCAAGCCCGTGCAGCGCCGCATCCTGTACCAGATGACGGAGATGGGCCTTCGGCCCGACCGTGGGCACGTCAAGTCCGCACGCGTCACCGGTGAGGTGATGGGCAAGCTGCATCCGCACGGCGACGCGTCGATCTATGACGCGATGGTGCGGCTCGCCCAGAGCTTCATCCTGCGGGTGCCCCTGATCGACGGTCACGGCAACTTCGGCACGCTGGATGACGGACCCGCCGCTCCGCGCTATACCGAAGCCCGACTCACCGCCGCCGCGATGGCGATGACGGAAGATCTCGACGAAGACGTCGTGAACTTCGTGCCCAATTACGACAACCAGCTGACCCAGCCCGAGGTGCTGCCCTCGGCTTTTCCCAACCTCCTGGTCAATGGGGCCTCCGGCATCGCCGTGGGCATGGCGACCAACATGGCGCCTCACAACCTCATCGAGGTGGTGGGCGCGGCGCGATACCTCATCGCTCACCCGGATGCCTCGCTCGATGACCTCATGTCATTCGTCCCCGGACCCGACCTGCCCACCGGCGGCACCATCATCGGGCTCGCCGGCATCCGCGACGCCTACGAGACCGGCCGCGGCAGCTTCCGCACCCGGGCGCGAGTATCGGTCGAGAACATCACCGCGCGCAAGGCGGGACTCATCATCACCGAGCTGCCCTACATGGTCGGCGCCGAGAAAGTGATCGAGAAGATCAAGGACGGTGTCAACTCCAAGAAGCTCAATGGCATCTCGGATGTTACGGACCTCACCGACCGCAAGCACGGCCTGCGGCTTGTGGTGGGAATCAAGACCGGCTTCAGCCCGGACGCCGTACTCGAGCAGCTCTACCGGTTCACCCCGCTGGAGGACTCCTTCAACATCAACAATGTCGCCCTTGTCGAGGGTGGGCCGAAAACACTCGGTCTTCGAGAACTGCTGCAGGTCTATGTCGACCACCGCATCTCGGTCGTCACCCGCCGCAGTCAGTTCCGCCTCGCGCGAAAGAAAGAGCGGCTGCACCTCGTCGAGGGCCTGCTCGTAGCGATCCTCGACATCGATGAGGTGATCCAGGTGATCAGAGCGAGCGATGACACCGAACAGGCGCGCGTGCGGCTGATGGATGTGTTCGACCTCAGCCAGATCCAGGCCGAGTACATCCTCGAACTGCGACTGCGCCGTCTCACCAAATTCTCCCGCATCGAACTCGAAGCCGAGCGTGACCAGTTGCTCGCCGAGATCGCCGCCCTCGAGCAACTGCTCACCGGGCCGCAGCGCGTGCGCCAGCTGGTCTCCGACGAGCTCGAGGAGGTAGCGGAACGCTTCGGCACCCCCCGCCGCACACTGCTCACCGAGGCGCGACCCCCGGTCGGTACGACTGCCGCCGCCCGGGCTGCCGCGGCCGTGCTCGAAATCGCGGACACGCCCTGCAGGGTGTTCCTGTCGACGACCGGGCGCGCCATCCGTGTCGACTTTTCTGATGTCGCGTCGGAGCTCCCGGAACGCGCCGCCAGGCGCACCAAGCACGATGCGATCCTGTCGTCCATCGTCACGACCAGCCGGTCGGAGATCGGAGCGGTCACCTCCCTCGGGCGACTGATCCGCCTCACTCCCGTCGACCTTCCGGTCGTGCCGGAGAACTCGATCCAGCTTGCGGCCGGCGTGCGGATCACCGACTATCTCGCGATCGATACCAAGAAGGAAAGGGTGCTCGCACTGGTGTCGCTCACGTCGTCCGAAGCGATCGCCATCGGCACTCGGCAGGGAGTGGTGAAGCGGCTGACACCCGGAGACTGGGCGAACCGATCCGAGTTCGAGATCATCTCTCTCAAGCCGGGAGACTCGGTTGTGGGCGTGCGACAGTCGGCCGACACCGACGAACTGCTGTTCGTGACCTCTGAGGCGCAGCTCCTGCACTTCCCCTCCTCGAGCGTTCGCCCCCAAGGTCGATCCGCGGGGGGAATGGCGGGCATCACCCTCGGATCGAAGGCCACAGTCATCTTCTTCGGTGCCGTCGATCCGGGGTCCGAGGTGGTCGTGGCCACGGTATCGAGCAGTAGTGCGACCATCGCGGGAATGGAGGCGGGACGGGCGAAGTTGTCCGCCCTGTCCGAGTTTCCCGGCAAGGGTCGCGCGACTAGCGGGGTGCGTGCCCACTCGTTCCTCAAGGGCGAAGACCAGCTCACCGTCGCCTGGGCCGGCACTGCTCCGGCGTTTGCTGTCGGCCCGGACGGCGCGGTGCGCTCCCTTCCCGACGCCGGTGCACGGCGCGACGCATCCGGCACGCAGCTCGATGGCCTCGTCGGATCGATCGGTAGCCCGATCCGCTAAACCGGGATGTGCGCGCCGAACACCACGCAGGACTGCGCCTCCCAGATACTGCGCCTCCCAAATACAGCGCCTCCCAAATACAGCGCCTCCGGGCGGGGTGCGGGGGTGTTCCTGTGCGAAATGCAGGACTCCGCGTGACTGATGGGGCTGAAGGGCCTCATCCGCCACAGGTATCACGCACCATCCTGCATTTCGAACAGGGCGGTGCACTCACCGGGTGTCGGCGGCCGATCGCCCCGCGCTGGCCTCTGATGTGTTGCCGCTACACGTCGATGCGTTCGCGGGAAAGACCGTCGGAGCCCGCGATGATGAAGTCCTTGCGCGGCGCGACGTCGTTGCCCATGAGCAGCTCGAAGACCCGTTCGGCATTCACGGCGTCCGTGATCTGCACGCGCCGCAGGGTGCGGTGGTGCCGGTCCATCGTCGTGGTTGCCAGCTGGTCGGCGTCCATTTCGCCGAGCCCCTTGTAGCGCTGAATGGGATCCTGGTACCGCTTGTTCGTCTTCTTGAGAACGGCGAGCACGGCGTTGAGTTCCTGCTCCGAATAGGTGTAGATCGTCTCGTTGGGTTTGGTGCCGGGGTTCATCACGATCACCCGGTGCAGCGGAGGAACCGCGGCATACACGCGTCCGTCTCTGATCATGTCGGGCATGTAGCGGAAGAACAGCGTGAGAAGAAGGGTGCGGATGTGTGCGCCGTCGACATCAGCGTCGCTCATGATGATCACCTTGCCATAGCGCGCGGCAGAGAGGTCGAAGCTGCGCCCGGAGCCGGCACCGATCACCTGGATGATCGAGGCGCACTCAGTATTTCCGAGCATGTCCGAGACCGACGCCTTCTGAACGTTGAGGATCTTGCCGCGGATGGGCAGCAGTGCCTGATATTCGCTGTCGCGAGCGAGCTTCGCCGTACCAAGCGCGGAGTCGCCCTCCACGATGAAGAGCTCGCTGTTGGCGACGTCCGAGCTGCGGCAGTCCACGAGCTTGGCTGGAAGTGACGAATTCTCCAGGGCATTCTTTCGGCGCTGGGTCTCCTTGTGCGCCCGGGCTGAGACCCGGGACTTCATCTCCGCGACAATCTTGTCGAGCACGAGCGCCGACTGTGTCTTGTCGTCGCGCTTGGGCGAGCCAAACTTCTCCCCCATGGTCTTCGCCACCACCGCCGCCACGATGTTGCGAACAGCGGGAGTTCCGAGGATCTCCTTCGTCTGGCCCTCGAACTGAGGCTCCGGCAGGCGCACGGTCAACACTGCCGTGAGCCCGGCGAGGATGTCGTCCTTCTCGATCTTCTCTGTGCTGTTCGCACCCGTGCCGACCTTGAGCCGCCGCGCATTCTGCTCGACCTGCGCCCGCAGGAACTTGAGTATTCCGGCCTCGAAGCCAGCCTGGTGGGTGCCGCCCTTCGGAGTGGCGATGATGTTCACGTAGCTACGGAACACGGTCTCGTACCCGGTACCCCAGCGCAGGGCGATATCCACCTCGCACTCGCGTTCGAGCTCGGTGGCCACCATGTGACCCTTGTCATCGAGGACCGGAACGGTCTCGCTGAAGGTGCCGGAGCCAGTCATCCGCCACGTCTCGGTAAGGGCGGTGTCGGGGGCTAGGAAGTCGACGTACTCACCGATCCCGCCGTCGAAGCGGAACAGCTCGGTGATGGGTTCCGCGCCTCGTTCATCGGTGATGGCGATGCCGAGGCCGCGCACGAGGAAGGCGGTCTGGCGCGCACGGGTCGCGAGCTCGTCGGTCTGGAAGGTGGTGCCGCGGCTGAAGATCTGCGGATCTGCCCAGTAGCGGATGCGGGTGCCGGTCACACCGCGCGCGACCTTGCCGACCACGCGCAGTTCGCTCTTGTTCTCGAACGGGGTGAACACCTCATCCACCCTCGGTTCACCCGCGGAGTCGGCGAAGATGCCGGGTTCGCCCCGGTGGAACGACATCGCCCAGGTCTTACCGTCACGATCGACTTCCACATCGAGTCGTTCGGACAGCGCGTTGACGACGGATGCCCCCACGCCATGCAATCCCCCGGAGGCGGCGTAGGATCCGCTCCCGAACTTGCCGCCGGCGTGGAGTTTTGTGAAGACTACCTCCACTCCGGAGAGCCCGGTCTTCGGCTCGATGTCGACCGGGATGCCCCGGGCACGGTCGCGCACTTCGACACTGTTGTCCCTGTGAAGAACTACGCTGATCTCATCGCCGTTACCACCGAGCGCCTCATCGACAGAATTGTCGATGATCTCCCACAGGCAGTGCATGAGGCCGCGCGAGTCAGTGGATCCGATGTACATGCCGGGACGCTTGCGCACCGCCTCGAGCCCCTCGAGCACCGAGAGGTGTCGTGCGGAGTAGTCCGAACTCGCCACGTGATTCTCCTTCGCGGCGCCGCCAACACTGTCTGTGCGGGGAATGGATGGTGGCTGGGCCGGGTTCAACACTAATGACCGCGGATGACACCACTGGCGTGCGACACCCCCCAGCACTGGGTGGGTACGCGTTCAGCGAAATACGCTGGATTTGTCGCCACGATTCAACGTGTCCATGTTTGGATAGGAACAACGAATTAACGATGGGAAACCGGAGGAGCAACTCATGGCTCAGATTGCACCCGACACGACTTCAGTACACGAACTCGACTCGAGCCACCAGCTCACCGCCTCGGACCGCTGCGACAGCTGTGGCGCCCAGGCCTACATCCGCGTTGCTATCGGTTCGAGCGAGCTTCTGTTCTGCGCCCACCACGGCAAAAAGTACCAGGAGAAGTTGGCGGTAATCGCTAGCGGCTGGCACGACGAGTCTGACCGACTACTTCAAAACAATCGCGCCTGACTCGCCCGGTCTTCAACGTCACACAGCGCCTCCGGCTTCGGCCGGGGGCGCTGTTGCATTGTCAGCGGTCAAGTTCGACACTCTCAGTAAAAAAGCGACGCCGGATGCGCGGACTGAGCCGGGTGACAATTTCTTCGCCAATCGTGCCGAGCGCGTCGGCCCAGTCCTGGAGGGTCGGCTCCCCTTGTGCGCCGCTGCCAAAAAGTGCAGCGGTGTCGCCCGGGCGCACCGTGGCATCCCCGATATCTACTGTGAGACGATCGAGTTGAACTGAGATGATCGTGTACGGGCGACCGTCGATCACGAGGCGAAGACGCCCAGCCGCGGCGCTTGGGATCCCATCGCCGTAGCCGATCGCAATCGTCGCCATGCCGAGATTAACGGCTGTCACCGGAGCCGTCAGTGTCATTACGGGCTCAAGCCCGAGCGATGAGGGCGAAACCCCGTCCCCGGGCGAGATTCCGTAGGAGAACGCACCTATCCGCACCAGATCGAACCGCGCATCGGCGCGGGTGAATGCGGCGGCGCTGGCTCCGAGATGTCGGACAGTCAGTGATGCACCCAATTCTTCAGCGACTGCGAGGGCAGCGGAGAAGCGATCGATCGCGGCAGAGTCTTCGCTCTCCGACGCCTCCGCGATGTGTGTCCATACTCCGACGATCTCCATACTGCGCGACAGCGCAAGTGCGCGCGCCACGAGAGCCGGCCACTCCTCGACACTCGCGCCGTTGCGATGGAGGCCGGTGTCGATTTTGAGATGTACCCGCGCGCGGCGGGAGGCGCCGACAGCCGCGATTTCCTCCAGCTGACCGATGGTCGAAACCCCGAAATCCAACTCGGCCTCGATTGCCGCGGCATAGTCCTCGTTCGGCGCGAGCTGCCAGGTGAGCACCACCACATCGCGAGGGATGCCGTTTCGCCGCAGCTCGAGGCCCGTTTCGACGCCGATCGTGCCGATCCACTCGATCCCGGCTGCCACTGCCGCGCGGGCGATCGGCACGAGGCCGTGTCCGTACGCGTCCGCCTTGACGACAGCCATCAGTGCACACGGAGCAACCCGCGCGGCCAGCCGTGCGAGGTTGCGACGATAGGCGGAGAGGTCGATCGTGGCCGTCGGTGGGGTCTGAGGCAGGTCCACTACCATCGGTACTCCCGCGGCAGGTGGCTGCCGAAAACAGCGACGATCTCTGCGCAAGGGCGCTCGAGCTGCGTGGCCCAGTCCCAGACGGCTGGCTCGCCAACAGCCGGATCACCGAAGACCACAGCCTCGTCACCGATGGCGGCGGAATGCTGACCGAGGTCGAGCACGAGGGCATTCATCGCCACACGCCCCACGATGCGACGCTCTACCCCACCGAGAAGGAGGGATCCCACGTTGCTTGCGCTCCGATCAAGACCGTCGGCATAACCGATCCCGACGAGCGCAAGGTTGGTGCGCGTCGAGGCATGCCAGGTATACCCGTAGGACACTCCCTCACCCGCATCGATGGTTTTCGTAGCGATCACAAGGGCGCTCACACGCATTGCAGCGTGCAAAAGCGGATCGCGGGTGAGTCCGTACAGCTCTGCTCCAAGCGGGTTCGAGCTTTCCGACACTGGTACCGCCGCTTCGCGAGCAAGCCGGCCGACCTCGGACGCACCGTGCCCGTAGGCATCGGCGGCTATATCCGCAACGTACTTTTTGGTGCCGTAGCGCGAAGTAAGAACGACAAGATTTTGTCGGATGGCCGCCAGATCAATTCGAGCTGTGGCACGCCAGCCATCGGCCTGCATCGATGCGTCCCCCTCCGCCAACGCACGCTGGCACGACCTCGAGAATACCGCCTCATCGCGCTGCTCGCCGGGCGCTGGGCAGCTCGCCGGTTAGGCTTATCGATCTGACTGCATACCGGTCACCGGTCATCGACGGGAGTGGAACAATCGCTAACACCAGAGCCACCGCCAATTCACGGAGCCTCGGCCTGAAAAATCGCATCCAGTATCTCGCACGTCGGGTTCGTGGATTTGACGCGGCATCCGTCCTCATCCGGGCCCGCGGCGTTGCGGCGCAGTTTAACAAACCGGTGCCTCTGATTGTGATTGACATGCTGTGGTCGGCGGGATTTCGCAACACGGCATTCCAGGACTATGTCGACTGCGATTTCGCCATCCTGAACCGCCGGGAGCGAGTCACCTACATGACCAATTCGCTCTCCAACCACATCGCCATGAAGTACGACCAGCCCGAGTACCGCGGGCTGTTCCAGGACAAGCTCGAGTTCAATCGCCGCTTCGCTGCCCTATTGGGCCGCGAGTGGCTCGACGTACGCGAGACGACGGATGCCCAAGTGCGCGCGTTCGTCGAAAAACATGAACGCGTCATGGGGAAAGTTCCGTTCAGCGATTCGGGACACGGCGTCGAACGCTACGAGGCGGCTCTCATCACCGACTGGGACGGACTTCGCAGTTCGATGCTCGCGAAGGGGCAGAACCTCCTCGAGGAGTACATCACCCAGCATCCGACGCTCGCCGCTCTCTGCCCTGGCACCGCAAACACCACCCGCGTCACCACATTCTTCGACGGCCACAATACCCACGTGCTCGCGATGGCGCAGAAGTTCGGTCGCGGCCAGGCAAGTGACCAGCAGACCTACGGGGGCTTCTTCTCAATGCTCGACATGCAGGGCCGTTCTCGCGGTCCCGGGTATGACTCGCATGAGAACGTATATCCGACGCATCCGGAATCCGGCGTATCAATCGTTGACTTCCAGCTGCCAATGACCCCCGAGTTGTTCATCTTCATCGATTTGGCATGCCGAGTCGTACCACAGGTGCAGTATGTGGGCTGGGACGTGGTTATGGGGCAGAACGGGCCGGTGCTCGTGGAGGGCAACTGGGCGGCGGGAGTCTACGAAAACAAGCCAAGCGCCACGGGGATCCGCACGGGAAACCGGGCACGATACCGACAGCATGTCGGTTTTTAAGAAGCGAACCCTCGACCGCATGCTCGTTCGCGTGCCCGCTTAGACGACGCGGCGGATCACACCGAGCGGCGTCGATTGGTGCCCCTGGCCGAGAGGATTGTCCCCCAGTATCCGTTCCACTACACGATTTGTTGCACGGTCAAGGGTTGAACCGAGCACGTTGCCGCCAAAATCATTGATGTCGACGATGAGCACGTCGACTGGAGTGCCCAGCGCGGCGCGCAGATCAGCAGCGACCTCTGACGGCCGTTCCGGCGCGAGCACCACCTGTGAGTTGTACGGCGGGATAGTTCCGCTTGTCGGCCCATCGATGCCGCGCGCCTTGGGGCCCGCTACCCGATAGAAGTCGCCACGCCGACCAAACGGCTTCATCACTGCGGCGACAGCAGCGGCGAAAAGGATGCGCGGAGTACCGCATTCGCGCAGGGCCATCTCCATGGTCTCCGGCAGCCCAAGACCGATACCGGAGGGTGTGCGAGTGACGTAACGAGACAGCCGGGTCGCGAGCGGTCGCGGTGTAATCTCGTCAACCGGATAGGCGCGGCCCTGTGTGATGGCCACAATCTTTTCGGTGACGAACAGAATGTCACCCGGCCGCACGACGGCGTCCGCGAAGGTCGTCACGATCTCCACGATGTTGTCGTTTGGGCCGACAAGCCGGGTCTTGATCGGGATGCGCTCGTACCGCACACCATCAACGACCGTTTCGAGAGGCTTGCCTTCATTTGCTTCAGAACCCATCGCGATGTCGTTCCGGGTCTACTCGAGGTAGTCGCGAAGCGACTGCGACCGCGACGGGTGGCGGAGTTTCGCCATCGTCTTCGACTCGATCTGGCGGATGCGCTCGCGCGTCACGCCGAAGGTGTCGCCAATTTGGTCGAGGGTCTTCGGCATTCCATCGCCGAGGCCGAAACGCATGCGGATCACGCCGGCCTCACGCTCAGACAGCGAGTCAAGCAGGGACTCGAGCTGCTTCTGAAGCATAGTGAAACCCACGGCGTCTGCCGGCACAACCGCCTCAGTGTCCTCGATCAGGTCACCGAACTCGCTGTCGCCGTCTTCGCCGAGGGGCGTATGAAGCGAGATCGGCTCGCGACCATACTTCTGCACCTCGATGACCTTTTCCGGCGTCATGTCGAGCTCGCGGCTCAGCTCTTCCGGGGTGGGCTCGCGACCAAGATCCTGCAGCATCTGTCGCTGCACGCGGGCAAGTTTGTTGATGACCTCGACCATGTGCACCGGGATGCGGATCGTGCGGGCCTGGTCAGCCATGGCCCGCGTGATGGCCTGGCGGATCCACCACGTCGCGTAGGTCGAAAATTTGAAACCCTTGGTGTAGTCGAATTTCTCGACCGCGCGGATGAGACCCAGATTGCCTTCCTGGATGAGGTCGAGGAACTGCATTCCACGGCCGGTATACCGTTTCGCGAGCGAGACAACGAGGCGGAGGTTGGCTCCGAGTAGGTGGCTCTTCGCCCGCTGCCCGTCCTTAGCTACCCACGTGAGCTCGCGCCCGAGTTGCGACTTGAGCTCGGCCGGCGTCATGTCGGCCAGCTTGTCCTCAGCGAACAGTCCCGCCTCGATTCGCATGGCAAGCTCGACTTCTTCGGCCGCGTTGAGAAGAGCAACCTTCCCGATCTGCTTGAGGTAGTCCTTGACCGGATCGGCGGTCGCACCGGTAATTGCGGACGAATAGACCGGAACTTCATCCTCGTCGTCAACGAGAGACAGTACGAGCGCACCGGATGGCAGGACCTCGGCGGTCTTGTCTTCCTTCTCCTCATCCGAGTCCTCGCCCGACTCGTCTTTGGCGTCGTTGTCTTTGGCGTCGTTGTCTTTGGCGTCGTTGTCTTTGGAGTCCTCGACGACGAGCACGGTCTCGGCTTCGGTGTCCGCCTCGTCTTCGGGGCCGCCTTCCTCGTCTTCGGAGGTCGCACCCTTCGTCCCCCGCTTGACCGGAGCTTTCTTCGCCGGCGCCTTATCCGCAGCGGCAACAACATGTGAAACGGTCTTCTTAGCTGGAGACGCTTTTTTCACGGTTGTTGCCTGGGCAGGCGCTGTCTTCGAGGTCGCGTCGACGGCATCGGCGAGATCGACACTGACCTCATCGGCGATGTCCGGCTCCGCGACGGCGGTGGTTTTGGTTCGGGTGGCCATCGGGACACCTTTCACTAGTAGTTCTTCAGGCGTTACACGCCCATCACTGGTAGGACGACCCTCGCCCGGCGCACCATGATCGCCGGGTCTTTCGGGCAGCACTAAGACCCATGTCAAGTCTTGATCTGTCACGCAGCGGTACTGCGATCGAGTCCCAAAATCCCGAAAGGGTCTTGAGATAATTATTGCACGGATTCACAAAGGCCCTTGCCAATTCGGAACGATCGCTATATAGGGCGCTCTACCCGAGCCGGCGTCGCCAGGACCTCACCAGGGAAACCCACAATGGGGCCACCTCTATTCCCTCGTCGGCGTGCAGACGCGTCCGGGTGCGCCTGCGTGCCCGCACAAGAAACACCATGCCCGTGCCGATCACCAGGTACTGCACGAGCAGTGCGATACGGAAGGAGTCCCAGCCGAAGACGTCGGTCGCGACCCCCTTCGCCACCTGGGCGGTGTTCTCCAGGTCCAGGACGAGCCCGATGAGGTACATCATCACGAAGCTCGCGAGAAAACCACCGACGTTGACAACACCGTTCGCCGAGCCGAGGCTGCGCATGGGGTTGAAGGTGCGGGCGAAGTCGAATCCGATGAGTGAACCAGGGCCTCCGATCCCGAGTACCACCACGAGCGTGATCACGAGCCAGAACGGCGGATGGCCCGGCCACAGCAGCACCGTCGACCAGGTTACCCCGATCATCACCACGATTCCGATCACCAGATTGGACCGTCGCATCGGGAAGCGCGCGGTGAGAATACCGAGCACCGGCCCGGCAACGACACCGGCGAGCACGATCAGGGACAGTAGTGCCGATGCCGTGCTCGGCGGGTAGCCGAGCCCTGCGGTGAGCAAGGGAAATCCCCATAAGAGCGAGAAGACTGTGCCTGACGACTGGGTGACGAAGTGCGACCAGAAACCCAGCTGGGTGCCCGGGCGGGCGAGGGATTCGCGCAACTGCCGCAACGCCGTCGGCCAGCTGGCGGCGCGGTCGGGGGATGCGGCATCCGCGAGTCGGGTCGTCGCGCGACCGTTGGACAGCAGCACGATAACGAGCACAGCGGCCACCAGGGAGAGTGCCGCAGCCGAGAGGAATGTGAGATCCCAGCCGTATCGGTGCAGAAGGAAGGAGAGCGGTATGGCGGAGAGCACCTGTCCAAGCTGGCCGATATTGCCCGTCCACTGCGACACCTGCGGCAGGATACGCCCGCGAAACCAGGAGGCGAGTAGCCGGATGACCGAGATGAAGGTCACCGCATCGCCCGCGCCGACGAGGATCCGCCCGAGGATCGCGATGCCGATCGACGGGGCGAGAGCGAGGGTGGCCTGCCCGGCGACCATGAGAATAGCGCCGGTCGCGATCAGAACTTTCGGTCCAACCCGATCGAGCAGGACGCCGGTAGGGATCTGCAGGGCCGCGTAAACGATGAGCTGCACCACCGCGAGGCTGGAGAGAGCCGAGGCCGACACATCGAATCGGTGCGCGGCCTCGATGCCGGATACCCCGAGCGAGGTGCGCTGCATCACGGCGACGACGTAGGCGAAGAGTGCGACTCCCCAAATGAGCCAGGAGCGCCGCGAATTCACCTATTCACTGTAGCCCGAGGCCGTTAGCTCCTCGGCGGAAGCAGCTCAGAAAGAGAAGGGCTCGGTGTCTTCGCCGTTGTGGCGAGCGGCGAGGAAGTTCTCCAGCTCGGCGGCGATCTCGTCGGCAGACGGCAGTTCACCGTCTATGTCGGTGAGCGGCGAGCGAAGCGGATTGCCCTCCATGTAGGAGTCATGACGCTCCTCGAGAGTGCCGACGAGTCGCGCGAGTTCCGGGTTCGTCTCGATCTGGCTGTCGATCTTGCCGAGGAAGTCCCGCCCCTCCTCGCGGAGGGCGTCCGTCGGGAAGATCAGCCCGGTGGCCGCGCTGATCGATTCGAGCGCCTTCACCGCGGCATCCGGAAACTCTGTGTCTGCGAGGTAATGCGGGATCAACAGCACGAATCCCGCGGTGGGATGAGACTGCTGCTGCAGTCGGTATTCGACCAGGTGGAGGGCGTTGGCCGGCACTTGCGTGCGCGGCTTCCAGATGGACATCGAATCGATGAGCTCCGTGCGGTTGCCACTCACGGTGACGCCGATCGGGCGGGTGTGCGGCACCGGCATCGGGATCGCGTGCACCCACGTCGTGGTCTTGACCTTGTAGCGGGCGATGAGGTGCATCACCGCTTCACTGAACCGCTCCCACTGGAAGTCGGGCTCGAAACCGGTGAGGAAGAGAAATGGCTGGCCGATCTCATCGGTCGCGAGAGAGAGAGCGAGACGCGGCGGGCGGTAATCGGAGAGATGGTCCTGGTCGAAGTAGATGGTGGGGCGGCGAGCTCGATAGTCGAGGAGGATGTCGGCGTCAAAAATCGCGACCTCCCGGTGATCGACCCTGTCGAGCAGATATTCGCTCAACTGCGTCACGGCTGCGCCCGCGTCGGCGAAGCCGGTGAGGCCGGCGACGAGATTGAGCCCCTCCGGTACGTCGGTGACACCCGGGTTCAGCTCGTAGAGACCGTCGGGATTTTGCATTGGTCAATCCTACGGGCGGCCTTCGACGGGCGCCCGCCCTCGGTTGGTGCCGAGAGCGAACAGGCCCGATCAGGTACGCAGGCGCGCAGGATCCGATGGCGCGGATACGATGGCGCTATGACTGTTCCCTCCCTCGCGCTTTCTGCCGAATCACCTCTTTCGCTCGCTGCTGACGTGCTGGTCCTGGGGGTCCGGGCAACCGATGACGGACCCCGATTGCTCGCAGAAGACGCCGCGTTCGCCGACCTCGCGGCGGGCCTCGACGCAATCGGAGTGACCGGGGGCGTCGACGAATTGGTGCGTGTGCCGGCATCGATCGGCAGCGCTCGCAGCATCGCCCTTGTCGGAATTGGCAGTTCCGCCCCGAGCGAGGACACACTGCGTTACGCCGCCGGAACGGCCACCCGGCGCCTCACCGGCGTTGACTCTCTGGTGCTCGCCCTCCCGACGCTGTCGTCGGCCGAGGTGCTGGCTGTGCTGGAAGGTGCGGCCATCGGTGCCTACTCCTACACGGCATATCGCTCATCGTCCCTGGAGAAAACGAAGCTCCCGGCATCGGAGATCACCATTTCCACGGGCAGTGAACTGGGCGGTATCGAAGCGGGCAATGAACTTCTCTCCCGCGCCGCGATTGTCGCCGCAGCCATCCACTCGGTGCGCGATCTCGTCAACGCTCCGCCCTCAGACCTCTACCCCGAGAGCTTCGCCGACGCTGTTCTCGAACTTGCCGATGGTCTCCCCGTCGAGGTGGAGGTGATGGCTGAAGACGAACTTCTCGCCGGAGACTTCGGTGGGATTCTCGGGGTTGGCCAGGGATCCACCCGCGGGCCGCGGCTGGTGAAGCTCAGCTACTCCCCCGCGACCGCGAGGCAGCATCTGGCCTTCGTCGGTAAGGGCATCACCTTCGATAGCGGTGGGCTGTCTCTCAAGCCGCCGGCCGGCATGGTCGGAATGAAATACGACATGACCGGTGCGGCAACCGTCATGGCCGTGGTGTTCGCTGCGGCACGACTCGGCCTCGACATCCGTCTCACGGCGTGGTTATGCCTGGCAGAAAATATGCCGTCAGGTTCGGCCGCCCGCCCGAACGACGTGCTCCGGATGCGCGGCGGAACGACCGTGGAAGTGTTGAATACCGATGCGGAGGGCAGACTCGTGATGGCCGACGGACTGGTCGCCGCCAGCGAGGAGTTCCCGGACGCGATCATCGACGTCGCGACTCTCACCGGGGCGCAGCGAGTCGCCCTCGGCGATCGTTTCTCCGGGGTGATGGGTGACGATGCCTTAGTCGGCCAGGTCACAGCGCAGGCGCGGTTAGTCGGAGAACAGTTCTGGGCGATGCCCCTGCCCGGCGAGCTTCGGGCGTTGCTGAAATCGGATGTCGCGGACATCGCCAATGTGAAGATCGGCAATACCGCCGCGGGAATGCTCCTGGCCGGCGTCTTCCTCCAGGAATTTGTCGGCCCGCAGGCGGATACCGCGGCCGGACGCATCCCGTGGGCGCACATCGACATCGCGGGGCCGGCCCACAATGCCGGCAGCGGCTATGGTTTCGTAGGCACGGGCCCCAGCGGGGTTGCTGTACGAACTCTGATCGCGCTGGCTGAGGAGATTTCCCTCGCGTAGTAAAGTCTTTATGGCCCGAAACAATCGGGCCACGCAGTCCGCAGCCCATCAGTGGGCGGGACTAACGCACAACTTACAAAGAAACCCAAGGGAGTCGCCGGGTGCCTGAGCAGAACTTCGACATTGTCATCCTCGGAGCAGGGAGTGGCGGATATGCCGCCGCACTGCGAGCGAGCCAGTTGGGGCTCTCGGTGGCCCTCGTTGAAAAGGGGAAGGTGGGTGGAACCTGCCTGCATGTGGGATGTATCCCCACAAAGGCGCTGCTCCACTCCGCCGAGGTCGCGGATGCCACCCGCGAATCCGCAAAGTACGGGGTCACCTCCACCTTCGAGGGCATCGATATCGCCGCGGTGAACGCGTACCGCGAAGGTATTGTCACCAGCAAGTACAAGGGACTTCAAGGCCTGATCAAGGCACGCGGCATCACCATGATCGAGGGCGAGGGTCGCCTCACGGCGGCCAACACCGTCACCGTCGGCGAGGACACGCTGGTCGGCAAGAATGTGATTCTCGCCACCGGTTCGTACTCCCGATCGCTGCCCGGCCTCGAGATCGGCGGGCGCGTCATCACCTCCGAGCAGGCTATCGAACTCGATTTCCTCCCGAAGAAGGTTCTCGTTCTCGGTGGCGGGGTCATCGGCGTCGAGTTCTCCAGCATCTGGAAGTCCTGGGGCACCGACGTGCAGATCATCGAGGCGCTGCCGCACCTCGTTCCCGGTGAGGATGAATCAATCAGCAAGCAGTTCGAGCGGGCATTCCGCAAGCGCGGCATCAACTTCAGCCTCGGCATCCGGTTCCAGAGCGTCGTCCAAAACGACGACGGCGTCGTCGTCACGCTCGAAGATGGCCAGGTCTTCGAGGCCGACCTGCTGCTCGTGGCCGTAGGCCGTGGGCCGTCCACAGCAAACCTCGGTTACGAGGAAGTCGGCGTGACAATGGATCGCGGATATGTCATCACCGACGAGCGCCTCCTCACGAGCGTTCCGAACGTGTACGCGGTCGGAGACATCGTGCCCGGCCTGCAGCTCGCACACCGCGGCTTCCAACACGGCATCTTCGTCGCCGAAGAGATCGCCGGGCTCAACCCGATCGTGATCGACGATGTCAACATCCCCAAGGTCACCTACTCCGATCCGGAGGTCGCGTCTGTCGGGCTCTCCCAGGTCAAAGCGCAGGAGAAGTACGGTGCCGAGAACGTGACCGTCTACGACTACAACCTTGCTGGCAATGGCAAGAGCCACATCATCGGAACCTCGGGATCCATCAAGGTGATTCGGATGAACGACGGTCCGATCGTCGGCATGCACATGATTGGCGCCCGTGTGGGGGAACTCATCGGAGAGGCCCAGCTGATCGTGAACTGGGAGGCGTATCCGGAGGACCTCGCGCCGCTGCTGCACGCGCATCCCACACAGGATGAAGCACTCGGTGAGGCCTTCTTGGCTCTCGCCGGAAAACCGCTCCACGCGATGTAGGCGTCGCGCCCGGGGGCGCGACGTCATCGAACTAAGCTAAAGAAACAGAACTGGTCTAAAGGAGCATCACTGATGAGCGAATCCGTCAACCTCCCGGCACTCGGAGAGAGTGTCACCGAGGGCACGGTAACCCGCTGGTTGAAGAACGTGGGAGACCGCGTCGAAGTAGACGAGCCGCTGCTCGAAGTCTCCACCGACAAGGTCGACACCGAGATCCCGTCGCCCATCGCCGGGATTATCGAGGCCATCCTGGTTGCCGAGGATGAGACCGTCGAAGTCGGCACCCCCCTCGTGACAATCGGTGATGGCACGGGATCTTCCGATTCCGCGCCCGAAGCACCGGTGGAGGCCGCTCCCGACCCCGTCACCCCTGCTCCAGCGGAGGAGGCTCAGCGTACCTCCGAGGTGCAGCCAGCGCCCGTCGCGGCCGCAGCGCCCGTCGCGGCCGCAGCGCCCGTCGCGGCCGCAGCGCCCCAGCAGATCTCCCCTGCCCCGCAGGTTGCCGCCCCAGCGCCCGCCGCCCCGCAGGTTGCCGCCCC
>Ga0209100_1000939_pt1 | contig 22089 bp, 25 predicted proteins | sample lystaG_FD_185480 | JGI IMG/M metagenome (GOLD analysis project Ga0209100, IMG submission 185480) | Glacier valley bacterial and archeal communities from Borup Fiord, Nunavut, Canada, to study Microbial Dark Matter (Phase II) -... | ecosystem: Environmental > Aquatic > Freshwater > Ice > Glacier ...
CGGATGCCTTGCATGACGAGTTCGGATTCAGAACAGATTTGGAACTATTGCACAAAAAAGAGATGAGGAAAATCGTGAAAATGACGAAGCTGGGAAAATAGACATTACGCAGATTAAGCACGAATCGAAAAAGCTGTAGATGACTGTATTGCAGTCATTTACAGCCTTTTTCTCTTTCACAAGTGTCAAACGCGGGATATCATCTCGATTCTACGACTAAAATTAGGATAAATCAAGTCTAGTTCCAAGTTCACTGTCATGTCCCGGATGCTGGAAGGTCACTAGACAAGTCATTCACTTGTCAAAATGCCGGGAAAATATCCGTGTGTCCTCGAGCAGGGCGTCAATTGAATCAAGCCCAAGACGATGAAGAAGATCCATTACGTAGGGGTTGTCGACCGGTGTATAACAGTTGGCCGATAATCCGTATCGATTGACATGATCTCTTCCCTCTTCCCTTGGAATGAGTGCTTTGGGTCCGCCGACGCACCCTCCGACGCAGCCCATTCCCTCAACAAAGTTGGACTCAAGTTTGCCTTCATTTATCTTTGCAAGAAGCGCCTTACAGGCCGGTACACCGTCGGCGCACTCAGCTGTCAGAGGAATCAGACGTCCGGGATTCAGACGGTTTACGGTACTCTGCACAGCCTTGCTGACTCCGCCGGCTCGTGCATAGATGCGTCCAGCCGTCGAGGAATGATCACGCAGATCCTCCGGCTCCGTTTCCGGATGAATGCCGGCCAGGTCGAAAATATCCTGCACTTCCCTGAAGGTCAGTACATAATCTATAGCATCCGCGATATCTTTTTCTTTAGCTTCTGCCTTTTTTGCGACACAGGGACCAATAAAAACTGTTTTGGCATTCGGATGCAGGAGCTTGATAGATCGCCCGCAGGCCACCATCGGAGAGACCGACGGAGGTATGTGCGGAACGAGCTGCGTGTATACCTTGCGGATCATAGCAATCCAAATCGGGCAGCAGCAGCTTGTAAGAAGGAAATCTTTATCTGTCTTTATGGACCGGTCGAACTCCATTGCTTCCTTGAGGGTAAGAATATCAGCAAAAAGAGCGACCTCAATCATTCCTGCAAATCCAAGATGCTTAAAGGAGCTCCGGAGCATCCCAGGCATGACTTCATCACTGAACTGGCTGATGTAAGCAGGAGCTATCAGTGCATATACGGGTGCCTCCGGATGATTCAACAACTCAAAAACAGGCAGAAGATCTTTTCTTTCCACCAGGTTTCCGGCTTTACAGTGGTCAATGCAGGCTGAACAGCCTATACATTTATCCTTATTGACCGTCACATTTCCGTTTTCATCTTTTTCAAGCGCATCGAAAAAGCAGTTTCCCTGACAGGCTTTCTTATCTTCTTCCGAACACAGGCAATCTGCTATCCGCATGATTACCGGCTGTTTTTCCGGATTCAGAAGACAATCCAACTGATATTTATCGTAATTCTCATGACCCTGGGGATTCTTTAAATTCTCCTCAACTTTGTTGTGAACAGCAGCCTCAAGTGCCTTCTGATATAGTTCATCAAAGGTATCCATTCCAGGCCCTCCCCATCTTATTTTCATGCAGATTTTTTTGGGCAGTCTGCTTCTTCCATTTTGACTCATTTACCCAAAAACAGCAATATACGGCTTTACTCTGCTTTTTAGAGCTTCATTCTGCATTTACTCCGGCGGGAATTACGGTATCCTGCACGAAGCTTACCGCGTTGCCAAGTCCTGAGAAGATATGATCTTCCCCGATCATTTCTGTTACGCCTGCCTTGTCCAGCACCTGTCTGGGCTGTTCCTGGATACCGGTAACAAGAAGCATGATTTTTCTCTTTTTGCAGAGTTTAACAATTCTTGTAAAAGCATGCAGGGCCGTGGCATCCATAGCCGGAACATGCTTCATCTTGATAATAAGAACCTTTGTCTTTTTGCCGACCTCTGTGGCAGCCTCAAGGAATTTATCCGCAGCGCCAAAGAAGAACGGTCCGTTTATTTCATAGATAAGTACATTCTTGAATACCTTGGTTTTAGGAAGCTCGCTGTCCTCAGATACGTCGGCTGAAGTGCCGGCTGCGCCTTCTTCACCCTCTTCTCCGGCGTCCATGTTGCGAACCTTCACTTCGGAGACATCTGCCATTCTCTTCATGAAAAGAAGGGCGGCAAGAACGATTCCGATCTCAATGGCCTGAACAAGATCAAAAAATACGGTCATAAAGAATGTAACAAGAAGAACCAGGATATCGCTTTTCGGCGATTTGAACAGGTCTGCGAACTCGCGCCATGAACTCATATTGTACGCGACGATAATAAGAACGGCAGCAAGTGCAGTCAGTGGAATCATTTTTGCAAAAGGCATGAAAAGGACAAGGATCAGTAATAGAGTTACCGAATGGACCATACCGGCCACCGGAGTACGTCCGCCGTTCTTAATATTTGCAACAGTACGTGCAATGGCGCCTGTCGCCGGAATTCCTCCGAAGAGAGCCGATCCGATATTTGCGATTCCCTGTGCAATCAATTCGGTATTGGAGCGATGCTTGCCGCCGATCATACCATCGGAGACAACAGCGGACAAAAGAGATTCGACCGAGCCGAGGAAGGCGATGGTAAACGCCGGACCCACCAGGGCAAATACTTTCTCTGTCGACAGCTGCGGGACAATAAATGCAGGAAGAGCCGATGAAAGCTCGCCGAATTTGCTGCCGATCGTCGGAACGTCGATTTTGAATACAAAAACAAGGACAGAAGTAACTACGAGCGCTACAAAAGCTCCGGGTATCTTCAGTGTCAGCTTCGGCAGGAAAATCATGATGCCGAGCGCAAGGGCACCGATAAGAACAACTTCCCACTTAACTGTAGAGATGCTTGCAATATATATTTCCCACTTGCCCAGGAATTCTGCAGGAAGCGCCTTTGTTGTAAGCCCCAGGAAGTCCTTAATCTGCGAGGTGAAAATAGTAACGGCAATACCGCTTGTAAATCCTGTTGTAATTGTATATGGAATAAATTTGATGACTGAACCTAATTTAAATACGCCAAATAGTATCATCATGATACCAGCCATAAATGTGGCGATCATTAGTCCGTCAATTCCGTACCGGGCAACAATTCCATAAATAATTACCATAAAGGCGGCTGTTGGTCCTCCGATCTGCACGCGGCTTCCGCCAAGCATAGAGATCAGAAATCCTGCAATGATTGCGGTATAAATACCTTTCTCCGGTGATACGCCCGACGCAATGGCAAGTGCAATGGAAAGCGGCAAAGCGATAATTGCAACAATTACACCTGCCGTAATATCCTGCCCGAGCTGCTTTCTGGTATAACCTTTCATAGTCGTTAATAGTTTAGGTTGAAAAACTGAACGCAAATAATTCATTCTTTTCCTCCAAGTAACAGATTTGCCGATGTCCACGAGTAATAAACTATACGCTTACCCATGGTATTCGTCAAGAAACTGAAGGCTGAATAGGTCGGCCCGAAAGAAATATACCAACGAAAAGTCCAGCAGAAAACGCAGCAGCCAGGCGTCATGAATTATCTTGATTATTTGCTGTTTCTGCTTTTTTTGACGGTCTTGAACTGAACTATGATTCCGATAACGATAAAGGCCACAGCTACAAGTATGGTAAGTGCGGGCTGACCGTTGCCTTCTGAAAAAGCCTTCACTATTGTCCCGGCGCTTATATCAAAAGTACCCGCGCTGCCAATAAGCGAAAACACACTCTGTGTAATCAGAATTCCGCCGAAAAGCGATGTGATCACAATGATGGCCGGTTTCTGTAATATACATACTACGGTGCCGACAATTGCGCCTGCAATGACAGCTATGGCGACTACTATCCAGAATTTTTCCGATTGCGTAGAACCCGGAAGATTCGACAATGCATTAGCCACAGCGGTCCCGACGGTACCGTTCCCGCCGATGGAGATGTCCGTGATAGAATCAGCGACCCCGCCTACCCGCGTATTTCCGATAAGAACCATAAAAAACGCCGTCAGACCCACGCCGGATCCAACGGTCATCAGAAATATCTTCAAAACAACAAAAGCTGTAACTAACATCGAAATGTAAAAAAGAGAGGCTTTATAAATGTTATAGGACAGAATGCCTAAGAGAATTCCTCCGGCGCCCATGAATACCAGAACCCAAAAGCCGCCGCCCTTATCCGGGAGAGAACCTGCCGTAAGACTATAGATGAAATAACCGATTCCGGCGCCAAGGATAAAGCCGGCCAGAGACATCGCAAACCTAAAAAGGCGAAAGCCAAAAAAGCAGAGTATAACACCGCATATAAGCGAAATAACCATAGTCACTGTAAGCATATTTTCTACCTCATTCTACAAGATGTATCCGGCCAAGTTCAATGATATTCCGGACGTGTTCATCATTTAGTGAATAGTACACAACTTTGCCGTCGCGTCTGGCCGTTACCAGGCGGGTCTGCCTGAGCGTCTTAAGCTGATGCGAGATAGTCGACTGGTTCATGTTCAGCAAAATTGAAATATCACATACGCACATTTCGGAAAAAGACAGTGCGTGCAGGATACTGATTCGTGTCTTATCGCCCATGATTTTGTAGAAATCCGCCATTTCAGAGCGGAGCTCAGGTGAGAGCATCTGACTTCTGACACTCTCAACCACATCCTCATGAATAATATTGCAGTCGCAGTAATCGTAAGAAGAGTTACTATTGTCATCCGTTTGATTCATACTACCTCCCGGTTGCCTAAAGCAGACTACGGCGTCAAATCCACAACATTTATCTATGATATTCTACACTTCTTACCGGCAAAGGGAAAGTGGGCAGCGCTTTGGGTATCGCTTATGTATCGTTTCGCACCTTTACCCGTTGGGTTCAGAGGTCCAGTTTTTGATCCTGTCCTCCAGGTTGAATACTAGCTTTTTGTTTTTTATATATACGATGTCTTCATCGGGATATGTCACGATATCGTCTTCTTCCCTGGTTCCGATGTCGAGTATCTGCAGGATCCCTGAACTGTTGTTTATGAACTGATGTGTGATGTTTTTTCCGGCTTGTTTGGATATTACATCATTTGTCTTTACCTGCAGTTCCTCTCCGTCCATTCTCAGAATCCCGCTGCCGCTGACTATCAGGAAGAATTCTTCCTGTTTGGAATGGGAATGATATTTAACGCTGGCTGCACCGGGCTTTACATAATCCATATTCACATAGATTTTCTCACAGCCGATAGCGTCACCGATTAATATTGTTTTCATCTTGGATAAAAAAGCAGGATCATCCATATATTCTTCCGGGATGTTATCAATATTGGATACGTTTTTCATCGAAATGTTCCTCCCGATCACTTACTTCACCAAAACGGGCTTGCTTTCTTACACAGTAACATATTATGATTCTACTCATACAGTTATATTTATATCTTTTTAACTTCTGAATATTTCTTGTCAGGTTAAAAGGGGAATGATTTGATGGATGAATGGAATGTTTTGGAGCAGGATAAAATCAGACTTCTTGGAAGATCTGATTGCCTTTCCGGTGTTTTTCATATGGACTGGACGGGATCCTGTATTGAATTTATTTTAAAGGGTTCGCATACACAGATTCAGCTGACTGCGGTGAGTGACGGCAGGGAACAGTGGGTTCTTTTCGAGATTGACGGTATTCCGTCAGCACGTGTCCGCCTTCATGACGGGACGCACTGGTATACAGTCCTTTCCAGCAGGGGATATCCCAAAAGTCATAGATTTGTAGCCGCGGCCAAGCGACGAATCCGGATTTTCAAAGAGACCCAGGCGCATTATGGTGATAAGAATGCAACGACAAGCTGTGACCGGATCCGTGTGGACGGCGAGCTTTTTGCGCTGCCCGTGCGAAAAAGAATCGAGTTCATCGGCGATTCCATGACCTCCGGCGAGGGTGCCATATCTCCCCGGCTTGCTGATATCGGTTCTGCTGTTTCCATTGATGAATGGTCGACATCCTATTATGCATGGCCTGGCTATACATCCCGCCTCCTGGATGTTGATTTCCAGATTTTATCGCAGGGCGGCTGGGGCACGTACTGCGGCTGGGACAATAATATGTTTACAGCAATCCCGTCCATATATGACAGGATCTGCGGCGTCATATCGCAGCCCTGGGCGGCCGCGCGCGGTGCGGATAAACCGTATGATTTTTCGTTTCATCCGGATGTGATCGTCCTCAATATGGGAACCAACGATGACAGCGCCTTTGTCCAGCCGGCCTGGGTACACCCTGTGACCGGATTGCATTTTAAGCTCCGCAGAGTGGATGAGGACACAAACCCTGATTCTTATGAGTACGTAAAAGAAGACCAGGACAAGGTAATAGAAGCCATGGTTTCTTTTGTAGAATTAATCGCCGAAAAGAATCCCGATACACCGATTCTGTGGTCTTACGGCATGATGGGACAGGGTATGTGGGCAACAATTGAGAAAGCAAAAAACATCCTTCACACGAATGGACTCACACAATTTGATACAATTTTTCTGCCTTTAACCCCAAGCGGGGATTTCGGTGCCAATTCGCACCCGCTCGCGGCGCACCACGAAAGATGTGCGCATATCATAGCAGCCCGGATTCGCACCTTTCTGATATAGCTTTCTCGATCCACTGATTGAGAAGCTGATCCACTTCGCTGTATGTATTGGCCTGCATCGCCTGAATTTTATAAATTGATGCATGCTTTTGCCCGCGAAAATACGAGGACAGCTGCGCCCTCATCTCTCGAACGGCCAGTGACTCTCCGAGTGTACCGCACAGCCCCGTCAAATGCCGGCGAATCATATCTGCCCGTTCCTGTACGGTTGGCTCAGGCGGTGTGTCATCGCCCGAAAGAAGAGCTTTGACCTTCGCAAATATCCAGGGATTCCCCTGCGCGGCCCGTCCGATCATAACACCGTCGACGCCGGTCTCTGAAAGCATGCGCAGAGCTCCCTCACCGTCTTTGACATCACCGTTCCCAAAAACAGGTATGCCTGATCCGGCCAGGGCGTTCGCAACTTCAGCAATACATTCCCAGTCAGCATAGCCCTGATACATCTGTGCTCTGGTCCGGCCATGAATCGTTACCGCCGCAGCACCAAAATCCCGGCACATCCGGGCAAATTCGACAGCATTATTCTGATTGTCGTCCCATCCTTTACGGAACTTCACGGTAACGGGTACATGGTAGGGCGCGGCTGCCCGCACACTGGTCTCCAAAATAGATGCAGCCAGCGGCAGATCTGACATCAGCGCCGAACCGGCACCTGTCTTTACAACCTTATTTACAGGACAGCCCATATTAATATCAATAAAACCGGCTTTTGAAAGAAGCGGATGCTCAAGGATAACCGGTATGGCTGCTGCGAAATCTCCCGGCTCATACCCGAAAAGCTGGATCGCGGCCGGCCCCTCTTTTTCGGGGGCAATCTCCAGATAGCGAAAACATCTGACGAGCGACGGATCATAGCGGATTCCCCTCGCGCTGACGAGTTCCGTGCACACGAGAGACGCGCCCTGTTCATGGCAGAGCGTGCGAAAGACAACATCGCTGGTACCAGCCATAGGAGCAAGAGCGACATTCCCGGCCAACGTGCGGCCGCCGATTGTTATGGATTTCCATTCATTTGTTTTCATAATATGTATTATACCGTCTTTTCCTTGCAATCGCTTCTTGACTTGCCAAACACATACAGGGTATAACTAGATAGGATAAAAAGGGGTAGCAACCATATGATTTCATGGATTCAGGAAAATGATCTGCGCGTTATGGATTGGACATATACTCATATGCGGAATCGCATGGGTGATATAGTGATGCCCATCCTCTCCATATCCGGCAATTTCGGATTCATATGGTTCTTAATTACAGCCATTCTGTTCTTTACCAAAATCAACACAGCGGCTGCCTACGCCATCTTCTGGGCACTCTTTATCAGCGCGCTTCTTGCCAATATTATCTTGAAAAACATCATCCGCCGTCCCCGTCCGTTTACCGTAAAGGAAGGCTACAACACGCTCATCGATCATCCGATGGACTTCTCCTTCCCATCAGGACACACCTGCTCATCTTTTGCCGCAGCAACCACCCTCTGCTTTTTTTGCCCCTTTTACGGGATTATGGCGATTCTTCTGGCATGCGGCATCTCTGCCTCAAGGCTCTACCTTTGCGTACACTTTCTGTCGGATGTCCTGTTCAGCATTGTGTTTGGCGTAGCTGTTGCTTTTGGCGTACACACACTAATTAATATGAACCTTTTATAATAAATATAGGAAAAGGCGAATCGCCTTTTCTGTTGGCAAAATTACACACAATCACCGTGCATGTCTTCGGGTCGAAGGTCTTAACAAGCTCAAGAATAGCGTCCCGTTCCGAGTACCCGTTGGGACCGCCAAAATAAAGGGAAAGACACATAATCCCACTGATCTTTAAAAGCGAAAGTCCCTTGGTGATAGCCTCAACACTTGAATCTGCAAGTGTAAAAAGCTGCTTGTTCCCGCCCGGAAGATATCCGAAATTAAAGGTAATGCAGTCGACCGATTCCGGCCCGGCATACTGATCCATATTGCTGTGACTGTCCATGATCACCGTTCCTATGGTATCAAGCCCTCTCTGCCTAAGACGATCCCGTGTACTGTTAATGGCGTCATCCTGAATATCAAAAGAAAGTACGCGGCCTGTCGGTCCGACAAGTTCGCACAGAAGCGCTGTGTCCTGTCCGCGTCCCGCAGTGGCGTCGATGCAGAAATCTCCTGGTTTAACACGCTCATGTATTAATTTGTGAGCAAGTGTCAGTGTATTGATACTATCCATGTGTGATTTTCCTCCCGGTTTTTGTATATCGACCATCATACCACGCAATTACTGTTTTCCCTTGTCTTTTTTGACTCGTAAAGCTATAATGATTCACGCGGTCAATGCTCTATTGCCGCAGCTGACCGGTCATTTCCCAGGTATGCTTCGATCGTTCAACGGATAGGACAGCAGTTTCCGGTACTGCTGATACGGGTTCGATTCCTGTTCGAAGCGCCAGCTACAAAAAGGCCCATTTCCCGGCGTTCGGACAAGTCCTCGGATCGCGAAGCGATCCTGCGGAACTCCGGCGGGAAATGGACCTTTTTTTCGTTCTGTGGATCGCGAAGCGATCCGAAGAACTACGGCGGGATAAGGGGCTTTTTCCGTTTTGCTGTACCGGCAGTTGGCGAGGCGCTTTAGTTTTGTGTTTCTTTGGGTACAGCTAAATGGAATTTATGAAAGAAACAGTATATCTTGTGATGTGCTCTCTTACTTAGCCGGTCCACATAAAATCTTCACAACATGATGGCATGATTCAAAGTAGATAGAGTGTCTATCGAAAAAACCGAATTCGAAAAATGCAGAATTGAAGAGGTGTTTATATGACTGGACTGGAACTTGCAAATTGTATCCACATGTGCGGCATGACCGGACGTGAACTTGCAGAATGCATCCGGATGATGTTGGGTTGATGAAAAGTGGGGACTGCTGCTCTTCGTATTGAAGCAGCAGTCCCCTTTCCTTACTGCGCGTTCTTATACGATTTTTACGCTTTTCCAGACGTTTTCAGATGTTACTACCCATAAGCTAACAGATCAACCCCCTCAGTGTCCAGTTTTAGCTTACCACTGCTTGAAGCGCTGTAAGCCCTTTCAGCACATCTTCAGACAGAATTTCCAATGCTTTCTCAGGCTCTTCAAACAAGGGGCTGTGTGCAGATTCATCAAAGGTATAGAAAGCCTTCACAGGTGCCTTAATGCTTTCAAAATACTTTTTCTGTAAAGAATAGCAGCAGGTATAGTCATACAACCCTGCGAAAAAGTACACTGGAATATCAATGGAAGGAACTTCAGCAATAGCGTCAAACTTAGATAATTCATCGCGAAGCCCTGTCTCTCTTGAAAATGCTTTGCCGCGCCAAATATTCAGCCGTTCCAGCGGAGTATAATCTGTACATCGCAGGGAAGGAAAAAAGATACCGCTTATCACCGATTTCATACTGCGCATGGTTCCAACACCAAGATCATGCATGGCTTCATCGCGAAGTAGAGATCCACTGTATTCCTTCAGTGCTTCGTCTGATTCCATAATAGGATATGCTTCAAATTTCTGTATCATGCGTTCATTACTGACAGATTTATATTGCTGCAGCATGTAATCGTAAGCAATTTTTTCCGACTCCTCTTGTGCAACAACCTGACTCATCGAAATATACGCAAAGTATAAGTCTGGTGCCGCGGCGGCAGCTTGAATACCAAGATATGTCCCCCAGGAATGTCCCATCAAGTAGATTTTCTCTTTTCCGAATCGCTCGCGCAAGTAATTTGTAACGGTAATCGTATCCATTACAAATTGCTCAGTCGTCATCGTTTCAGCCGGAGTGCTGCTGTGATAGGAAAGACCAGTGCCGCGCTGCTCCCAATAACAAACCACAAACTCATCCTCAAGGTCTGTTGGGTATTCTTTCGTTAGAAAATAGTCAGACAGGCCTGGTCCTCCATGCAAAAGGAGCAATACCGGTTTGTTTATATCTCTGCCTTTTATGAACATCCCTTGCTGAATCCCGTTGATTTCAACCGAAATCTTTTCAGATATGCTCCCTTCCAGCAAGTTCCTGTTCTCATCCAGAAAGGGAGCAGGCTTTCCAGTGCTTGGCGGCAAAATGATACTGATGATTAAGATGATGCATGCAAATAATAGTACTGTAATTTCCCGCATTTTTCTTTTCCTCTTCCTGTCTCCTATGCAGTCAGGCATCTTCACGCTTTCTCCTTTTTTCATATTTGGCTTCCATTGTGGTTCCCATCAGGGGTATGTCGATGATTCTGGCCGATTCCCGAACAAAACCAATATCCTGCAAAACGGCATCCAAATGCCGCATACGAACGCTATCCGTTACCGGCTCGCGATAGATTAACTTTCCATGCACCCTCAGCCAGCGGAACATCCTCTCGAGTGTTTCTGTCAGTTCTGATTCATTAACCTCATGGAGCACAAAGTGACAGTAAATCACATCAAAGGTCTCATCCTGGAATTGTAACGCGTCCGGGTCGGCAGCAAGACATTCTACATTGACATACTTCTTTACAGTCTTTCTGCAAGTGGCCAATCTCTTTTCGGAGATGTCCACACATACCAGATTGCCATCCGGGATTAACGCGGCAGTATATTTGGCTACCGTACCAAGACCACACCCAAAATCCATAACCTGCTCCCGGCCTTCAAGACCCAGATTGTCTGCAAAATTTTTATAAACAGAAGTCCCGGCGATGCGCATCGCCATCCATGTGATAACAACTTCCAAAAAATAGAATTTGTTTTCCATCCTATTCTCCTCTCCAGTCACTTCGAGAAAAATGCTCCATGCCATGTCTACTCCACTCAAACCATTCCTGAAAGGCTAAATCGAATATTTTCCCCCATAAAAAAACAGCTGTATCTCAGATCTTCTTCAGCTTAGCAAAAGAATCTAAAATACAGCTATTGATTGCCTTAATTATTTCTTAACTTTCCGGAAGCCAAATGTGAAAACAACAGCCCTTCCCGGCAGAGGTGGCAAGAGTAATGCGGCCATGGTGAGCTTCAACGATCTTGGCCGCAATAGAGAGCCCCAATCCGCTGCCGCCTGTTTTCGAATTTCTGTTTTGGTCCCCCCTGACAAATGGCTTGAAAATTACTTTTGCCAGTTCTTCTGCCATTCCGGGGCCATTGTCAGCAAAAGTAATCATGACTCCTCCCGGTTCCCTGACCAGCCGCAGGATGACTTTGGTGCCCTGACCGCTGTATCGGATGGCGTTATCCGCAAGGTTATGAAAGACCCGGTTCATTTGCTCCGAATCCAGGACTATCTGTACAGGTTCCTCCGGAATCTCAAATTCATATTCGATTCCTTCCTGTTCAAGTTTGGAAATAAGATTGCTTCCCAGCTGTCTAAGGTATTCGCAAATATCAGTCCGTGTCGTTTTCAAGGAAAAGGAAGGGTTTTCCAGCTTGGACAATTCAAACAGTTCGGAAAGAAGATGGCTTGCGCGAAGGCTGTTATTCTGAATCACCTGCAAGTATCTCATTCGTTCTTCCTTAGGAAGATCCGGATTGTTCACACACCATTCTGCATATCCTGCGACGCTGGCTAAGGGGTTTTTGAGATCGTGGGATATGTCGAGAATAAGCTGCCTTCGATCCGCTTCGGACTGCTGCCTCAAGGAACTTTCCAATTCTATTCTTTCTGCCATATCATTAAAAGTCTTTTGAAGTTCCGCAAACTCATTTTTCAGCCGCAAATCAACTCTGGCCGAATAGTCGCCTTCCCGCAGGAGACGGGTACCTTCCGATAATTTTCGCAATGGACGGGTAATGCCCGAGGCAGTTATTTTTGACAATACTGCTGCAAATACGGCCAACAGTAATAAATACAAAAGAACCGCCCCGGTCAGGATAAGGGCAACGTTCCTCATCTCAGTTTCTGATGCTTCCCTGTTAATCGCTACAGCCAGATCCAATCGAATGGATGTTGGAAATGTAACGATTAACCAGAAATTATGATCTTCATTATATGCCACATCATAATTATATCGTGTTCCAATCCGTTGGCTGTCAAGCAGAAATTCAAAGAACTCGCCCTGAGTCATCTGTGTTTTTTTAAAGTTGTTCCGTCCCTGTGAATAGACCACTTCAAATTGGCTGTCAATGACCTGAACGCCGCCTCTATTTTCGACAACTCCCGCGGCATCCACCTGGGTATAATCGTCCTTCATCAAGGATTGGGCAGGATATTGATTCTTTATCAGACTCTCTGAGACCATGCTGTCAACAAAAGAGAGCAGCACCAGAACACTGAATCCTGCCAGAAGTGACAGCAGGAACACCAGCAGATAATTGACAAAAAATTGACTGGATAATCTGCTTTTCAAGACACATCACCTGTTTTGTGGAGTTTGTAGCCTATGCCGCGGACCGTATGAATATATTCCGGGTTCTGGGGGTCCTGCTCGACTTTGTTCCGGAGATGGCTGATATGAACCATAATGGTGTTATCGTCGGAGTAGTACTCGTGGTCCCATGCAGCAGCGTACAGCTGTTGCTTAGTAAACACTTTTTCCGGGTTTTCAAGGAAATGCAAAAGCAGTTTATATTCTTTTGCATTGAGTCTCACCGGTTCCCCGCTTACATAAACCGTACAGCTTTCCTTGTCTATTCTCAGTGCTCCATATGACACAACGGGTGAATGATCTATCTTCTCTGCATATCTTTGGTAGCGGCGAAGGAGCGCTGCAATCCTGGCAAGCAGCTCCGCCATAGAGAAGGGCTTGGTCAAATAGTCATCCGCTCCCAGTCCAAGACCGAGAACTTTATCCATGTCCTGATCTCTTGCAGTAAGAAACAATACAGGAATATCGCTGTCTTCCCGTATTTTTTTGAGGACCTGAAAACCGTCTAATGCCGGCATCATGACATCCAATATGGCCATATCGATTTTTTGTGTAGCTTGTATTTCCAGGGCCTGCAATCCATTGGAACACGAAAACACCTTGTATCCGTTGCTTTCAAGGTGTAATGTGAGCAGATTTCTGATATCTTCTTCATCTTCAGCAATCAGAATGTTCATTCCACTTCTCCTCGTAGAGAATCCATCTTCTTTCCCATGTCGAAACCGGCTTTTGGCAAAAATCCCGGGAATACAATTCACCACGTCCGATTCTTTCGAAAAATTTCTGCCATTATAAAATATTTTAACTAAATTCTATCGTAACATTATTGCCCTTTATAGAAAAGAGAAATGACTGAAAAATCACTGACAATCCACAAGACAATTTAAGGATAAATTAAGATAATAAACAGCCTCATTTAAGTAACTCCTTCTATAGTAATGATAGTTGGCCTACTAATTAATGAAAGAGAGATTAAATTAACATGAGAAAAGAGATTAAACACAAAAAAGCAATGATCATAATCAGCGCGATACTAGTCCTTCTTGTTCTGCAGACCCTGCCCGTTTTTTTAATGAAACCATGGGACAGTAAAACTTTGAAAAGCGAATTTATAACGCTTACTTACCAGTCCGGCGACGAAAAAGGAGCAAATGAAGTATTTGAGTTATTAGAAGAAGAATCAGAAGCGATTTATGAAAAAATGAACTTTAACAGAAAAGACCCGATCGATGTATTTATTTACAAAACGCAGGCGGCATTAGCTATCAGAGAAGCAGGATTTATAACACTTGCGATTGCTCCTCCCTGGCATATCGGCGACAGCCATAACGGAAATATTATGATGGTTTCCCCCTACACTCCTGTAAAAGTTCACACACATGAAGCAATATTAACGGCTACGCTGCACGAATTGGTACATGCTATCAACCATCGAATCAATCCTGAATTATCATATTTTTGGGATAACGGCCTTGCTACTGTACTTGCGGAACAAGTTCCGAAAACCGGAGATTATGACATAAATAAAATACCATCCATCGAAGACATGCATACAGATAACGGCTTAAAGTTTGGAAATATGGGCGGTTATGCTTATTCCTATTTCTATATTCAATATCTTGATAAAACCTACGGCTGGGATAAGGTAGTTGCTTATGCAAAGGGTGACGGCGATTACGAAAAAGTCTTTAATAAAACAGAAGAAGAAATCTATACTGATTGGTGCCTGTATTTGATAGATAATTATTAATCATCACCAATAACGGGGGTGCCGGTCTTTACTTGAAGTTACACCAATTAAGTTAACAAACGATACAAAAAGCAATTTAATAAATCGAATACAGTGATTTTTAGGAGAGTACTGATGCAGCCGTTTTTTTATGACTATGAACCAGGGAACAGGATAATATACGATGATGCAAGAAAATATTGTTTGCTGGAACAATTGAACGAGGAAAATTTTCGATACAAAATCAAAAAGCCAAATCGGCTTAAGATCATGAAGTCAGTTTTAAAGAGAATTACAGATATACCCAAATGGCAGCGGCAAAAAACAACCAGCTAATTTCTTTGCAAGTATCAGCATGCAGACCAGGGGTTCAAGGATGTTTCAGCAACAAGTAATGACCAGTTTCCCGCGGACGTGGCCTTCGCTGAGGTAGCGCACGGCCTCGGCGGTTTCACTTAAAGGATAACGCCGATCGATGACAGGCCTGATCCTGCCGGCTTCAACAAGTTTGATTATAAATTTCAAATCCTGCGAATCAGGCTTTGAAACAAGGACTCGAACCTTTCGGCCCCCCAGCGACAGGATCGGCCCCAGAAGCAGTGACTTTAGAATCTGGGACAGCGCTCCGCCCACAATGACGGCAGTCCCCCCGGGGTTTAAAGCGTGCTTGTACACGGAAAGCGTCTGATACCCGTTAACCGCCACTATAAGGTCGTAGCGTTTCCCGCTTTTTATATAGTCTTCCTTCGTATAGTCGACGACATAGTCTGCGCCGAGAGTACGCATCAGCTCCGCATTTCCTGTACTGCAAACGGCGGTTACTTCCGTTTCGAAATATTTGGCAAGCTGAACCGCAAATGTGCCCACTCCGCCGCCTGCTCCGCATATCAAAACCTTTTGCCCCGGCTGAATGTTTCCTATATTGCGCAGACCCTGCAGAGCGGTTACCGCCGACATGGGAACCGCAGCGGCTGCTTCGAACGAAACGCCTGCCGGTTTCAAAGCCAGCTGGGTTTCGGGAACGGCAACAAATTCGGCAAAGCCCCCCAGCCCGCATGCGGAAATATCGCCAAACACCTCATCCCCGACGGCAAACTGACGGATGTTTTTTCCAGTTGCCTCAACCGTTCCGGCTATATCAGAACCGAAGATTTTCCGTTTGGGAACCGTCCCCATCTTCATGGAGCGGTAGTCACCGGCATTGACCGACACAGCATGAATTTTCACCAATAGTTCATTGTCATTGGGCACGGGGGTTTCAACGTCACGGAATACAAGGGTCTTAGGAGAATTGCTTTTATCATACACAACAGCTTTCATATTGCCAACTCCTTTGGATTTGTCTAATTCATTTGCCCGCTTCCACCCGTGATACTATTCGTTTTAGTAGTTTCTTAGCCTGATCTTGTGAGCTTATGCTGGATATCATTCTGCCTGAATTTCAATCATTATTTCATTTCGCTGAATGAAACCAGGAATAAAGGGCGGATTGTATCGGGCCAACGCAATATTCCCTGCAGTGATCTTATTTTTTTCGCGCAGCCATCCCTGCAGTTCAGTTGTCTTCTGGCCGATGACCCTGGAATTGATCTTTCCCGAAAAAATGACTGCCGCAACATGACGCTTTCCAAATTCCCTTAGCTGAAGCGTCGGATCATTGGGTTGCGGGAGATCCTGTAATTGATATTGTCGAGGCATTACAAAAGAAGTTGTTGACTGCGGATCTTCAAAATAATTAATGACAGGCGCCGTCATAGCAATTCGTAAGGAAGCCTGATTACTTCCGCTGATATAGCTAAACAGGCGATTAAAACCGTCACCTCTATCCACATCGGTTTCACGGCATGTAACAATAACCATGGGTTCGTAGAGTCGAATCTCAAAAGGACCGTCCTTTAAAAGAACCTGATAGGATGCCGGCTCGATGGCCACATGTATCACCTCCATAAAAAATCAGAACTGTTTTCAGGGCTATACTACTCACGAACAATTAAAAGACTGACGTTCCTGGGAAGTGCCAACCCGCATGCTACTTCCATTCCCTTGATGATTGCGGTCGGGATCGGACATGCCAGATGCTTAATGTGCTTTTCAGCGACTGTGTAAACAGTTGAGCTGCTATACTTGGCAAAGCATTCGCTGTAACCATCAAGATCTTTCAGCTCGTTTTGCATGGCTGTTACATAAGGGCACTCAGATTCAATTTCAACTTGTACAGTCTGTTCTTCATCCGCCGTTAGCTTCAGTTTTGTTTTCAGGCCGCAGATCCCAGGTAAAACTTCGACAGTTGCCATGTTATTATCCTCACTTCTTTCTATTGATTCTAAATTAGAATAAATCCTCTCAACAGGGCGTTTTTTTGTTTTTTCTCATATAATATCGGAGAATCCTTTTCCAAAAATGAGGCTTGAGTCTGAGACCAGCACAAAGGCTGACGGATCATTGTCCCTGATGTAGCGCCTGAGCTTGATCTCCTGTTTGGGACGAAGCACACAGATAACGATATATTTCTGCTTCTGGCTATACGCGCCTTTTGCTTCGTAATAGGTCGCGTCCCTTCGTATGTCCCGGATTATATAGTTGCAGATTGCATCCGGCCGGTCGCATATGATGTTGACCATTCGCGACCGGTTCAGGCGCGTGACAGATGTGTCTATCAGCAGCGACTTGATCAGCAGTCCGAGGCTTGAGAATAATGCAGCTTCGATGTCAAATACGAAAAAGGCCGCGATGACTATTATGACGTCCGTCACCAGAAGCATCCATCCGATATCGTTGCCGGTATATTTTTTGAGGATCATCGCAATGATGTCTGTGCCGCCGCTTGACGCCTCACAGTGAAAAAGCATTGCGCTTCCGAAGGCTGTCAGAAGTATGGCAATGCTGAATTCCAGCATAAGCTGATCTGTGAACGGGGCTTTCATAGGATATATTATTTCGAGCGCGGATAAAGATACGGTCATAAGGGCCGTGGCATATATTGTCTTGGCGCCGAATTTTTTGCCGAGAAAAAGATACCCGAGTATAAGAAAGAGCACATTAATAATCAGGTTGATTGTGCTTACGTTGAGCGGCACAAAATCTGCAATCAGTACGGCAAGTCCGGTTACGCCGCCAAAAACAAAATGGTTCGGGAATTTGAAAAAATAGTTGCCGATAACAAGAGCCAGACATCCGGCTGTGATGAAGAGTATGTCCTTCAGTACATCTTTGTCCCATTTTTTAAACATGAGAGCAAAACCTTCCTGCCTTTATGTATCCAACACAATTCTATCTTGTGTATGGAAAAGGTATATACCTATTCTAACAGATTTAAAGCAGGAGGATCTTCTTGATGTTCTCAAGATTTTGATTGAAGACCCTTGTTTTTTATTGCATAATTAGAACAATCATGAAATTGAAACATGCTGATAATCCACATGTAAGTATCTGCGTGTTTATCCCTATTTGAAAAATACTGTTCATCATTCATATTACTTTTTGATCTGGGGGGAAACAGCATGTCTAAAACAAAGAGACGTTTCGGCGACAGAAATGACGGCAGAAAAATCCGGTCCCTATCACCTTATGAGTCTCTTTCACCGTATATCATCATCTGTACAACTTCGGCAACGTACCTGTTTTTCTTGCTTTCGGTGCAAAAAGATACGAAAACAAGCTTGATGACAAAGGTGCTGTTATCCGCAAAAAACATATCGATTATACTTATGTTACAGACGAGCGTATTTGTGACGGTTACTACTATGCTTCCGGGCTCAAATTATTCCGTGCCTATCTGGCCAGACCATCTGTTCTTGATATACCGCCGAAGGAGGTTGTCTGCGACATCAGCTGAATCCTGATGCTTCAGGTCATTTGTTTTGATAAGAGGAGGAAGGTACTTATGTCATCTTCTAGCCAGGTGCATTCCGTATTCAAAGCCATGCAGTTACTCGATTGTTTTGCAGAGGCCCAACGGCCCCTCTCTCTCATGGAACTATCTACCCGCACAGGCTGGGCAAAAAGCACAATACACGGTCTTCTCGCCGCCATGCGGGACTCCTGCGTTATCGAACAATCTGAAAAAGACGGAAAATACCGGCTCGGAATCCGCTTGTTCGAGCTTGGAAATCTCGTCAGCAGCAGCTGGGATGTCGTAGGTCTTTCCCGAGAGCTGATGCAGGATATTGCCTTTAAGACAGGTGAATCGGTATCCCTCTCTACGCTTTCACGCGGCAGCATTCTTATCCTGGATCAGGTTGAACCGGCAAGCTCCTTCCGTGTTGTCTCCGAGGTTGGTTCCCATATGCCTGCGCACTGTACTTCGCAGGGCAAGCTTCTCTTGAGTTTCCTTACGCCGGGTGAACGCAGGCGTATTCTCACCGAGCTGGGAATGCAGGCGTATACGCCGCATACAATCATTACAGTCGAAGACATGGAAAAGGAGTGCGCCGGCATCCGTGAAGCGGGTTACGCTGTCGAGGACGGAGAGTATCATATTGGTCTGCGGTCTGTAAGCGCCCCCATCCGTGACGTAAGCGGTACCGCGGTCTACTCGATCGGAGTCATTGGCATGTTCCGGCGTATAACCTCTGAGGATTTTGAAACCGCGAAGCATATGGTCATTGAAGCCGCGGAGGCCATTTCCTATCGTCTGGGCGCAAGGCAATAAACTATTTGTCTAATTCAGCGCAGTTCATCGGCTGGCCGCGAAGCATGATCAATCCGTGTTCGACGGCGTCGGTTACAAAAAGCAGATTTTCTTTGGCCGCTTTCGGGCTGCCGGGAAGATTGATGATCAGGGAGCGCCTGCGGATGCCGCATATACCGCGGGAGAGCATCGCCCGCTCGGTATACTGAAGGGACCGTGCACGCATCGTCTCGGGGATACCGGGAACCATTCTTTCAATAACCGTCATCGTGGCTTCCGGCGTGATGTCACGCGGCGCGAATCCGGTTCCGCCGGTCGTAATAATAAGTGCGATATCAAGATCGTCTGCGGTATGGCAGATAGACGCCCCGATTTTATCCGGCTCGTCGGGAACAAGATCCGTGTGTACGACATCATAGCCCTTTTCGCGAAGTAATTGAACAAGATTCGGCCCGCCCTCATCCGGACGCTCGCCGCGGAAACTTCGGTCACTTACGGTAATGACAGCTGCTGTAAACATATCTTTTCCTTTCTGTTCCGCGCAGATTTTGAAACCCGGCGGATATTTTCAGATTCCTTTACCAAACGGACAGACCGGATAATGGCACGGCTTACATTTGAGACACAGGCCGCCGTTTCCCATCCGGGAAATATCTGATCTTGTTACAGGTACTCCGGCCGCGATCCGGGGAAGCAGCAGGTCAAATACAGTGGCTCCCGCATACATCACGCAGCCGGGAAGGCCCATGACGGGTGTCCCGTCCGGAAAATATCCAAGAAGGAACATGGCGCCCGGAAGAACAGGGGCTCCGTAAGATATGATCTTTGCACCGCTCGCCTTTATGGCGCCGGGAGTATTATCATCCGGATCGACGCTCATGCCGCCTGTACATAGGATCATATCTACATGATCCTCACGCATCCGGCTGATCGCTTCTGCAATATTTTCGAGCCCGTCATCAACGGTGATATGCCGTGTCATCTCAATCCCGAAGCTCTTCAATTTGGCCTCGATGACCGGGGTGAACGAATCCTTGATCCTTCCGCTATAAACTTCGCTTCCCGTTGTTATAACGCCGGCTGATCGGAGTGTGTAAGGAACCAGCTCGAGGATTGGCTGTCCGTCTTTTATTTTTTCTGCTTCGACGAGTCTTCTTTCTTCGACAACAAGGGGAATAACACGCATTCCTGCGAGTTTGTCGCCTTTCTTTACCGCTGTATTTGAGTGCCGTGTCGCGATGATAATATCGTCAATCGAATTGATTGCGTCCAATTTATCAACACTCACTTTAAACAGGCCGTCGCAGTCTGCCGACAGCTCGATCTTCCCTTCTTTTGCCTCGGAGCGAAGCATATGCCGGTTAATGGTAATACCCAGAAGACGCTCGGCCGCATCATTTTCATGCAGCATGCCTTCCTCCATTTCCCATACGTATATATGCTCCTTGCCCATTGAAAGAAGCATGGGAATATCTTCGCTTCGAATAATATGTCCTTTCCGGAATTGCGCATCCTTATATTCACCCGGTATGATGCGGGTCATATCGTGGCACAGGACCTGTCCAACAGCATCCTCCACTCTGATTTCCTTCATATGCTGTTCCCCTGTTCCTTTTCTATCACAATCAAATCATTTTTTTTGACAGTACCTTCTTCAAGTACGATCACAAAGATTCCCTCGGTCGGCATAACACATTGTCCGGTTGCTTTTTTTATGGCGCAGTCATTATGGCATTCTTTGCCGATCTGTGTGACTTCCACCAGTGCTTCGCCGATCCTCAGACGCGTGCCTACGGCAAGATTCCGGAGGTCAATACCACGGGTGTTGATGTTCTCCGCAAAAGCGCCTGCGGTAAGACTAAGAAGGCCGAGCGCACGCATCTTGTCCACACTTTCTTCAGCAAGCATGCTGATCTGTCTGTGCCAGTTGCCTGCATGGGCGTCGCCGATTATGCCGTGCTCATACTTTAAGACAATCTGCGGTACTTCATGTTTGCGTTCGCCTTTTTTCTCGCTGATGTTGACACTTGTTACTTTTGCCATGAGGCTTCCTCCGCTTTGTATTCTCCGCTTTTTCCGCCTGTTTTGCTGACCAGGCGTACTCCGCTGATAATCATATCTTTCTGAACCGCTTTACACATGTCATATATCGTAAGAGCAGCCGCTGATACAGCCGTAAGAGCTTCCATCTCAACGCCGGTCTCTCCTTTGCAGCGGACTTCGCTTCCGATCCGGATGCCGCAGGGTTCGCTTTGGTCCTCAAAGCGGATATCCACGCCTGTGATAACGATGGGGTGGCACATCGGGATCAGATCAGAGGTGCGCTTGGACGCCATAATACCGGCAACCTGCGCAACAGCAAGTACATCACCCTTGGGAATCCGTCCGTCAACTATCATCCTGAGTGTTTCCGGATTCATCTGAATGAAGCCTTCCGCCCGGGCTGTACGGAAAGTTGACTGCTTTCCGGTCACATCTACCATCTTTGCCCGACCCTGTTCATTAAAATGTGTAAACTCCATGATTATCCTCCGATTCTATTCATACAGCGGCTGGTTTCGCTTACGCCATTTTCCATGTTGTGGCGTCCAGGCTTGCGCGCTATGCCTTTCATGATCTCATCTTCCAGCTCTTTCCCCTTAAGTCCCCGGAGCAAAATCTCATCATCCGAATGAAGACACGGCTTGAGCATTCCGTCAGATGTAACGCGTATTCGATTGCACTTGCTGCAAAAAGCATGGCTCATCGGGCTAATCAGTCCCACTGCGCCCATATAGCCCGGGATCTGA
>Ga0209100_1000941_pt1 | contig 22070 bp, 14 predicted proteins | sample lystaG_FD_185480 | JGI IMG/M metagenome (GOLD analysis project Ga0209100, IMG submission 185480) | Glacier valley bacterial and archeal communities from Borup Fiord, Nunavut, Canada, to study Microbial Dark Matter (Phase II) -... | ecosystem: Environmental > Aquatic > Freshwater > Ice > Glacier ...
ACAAATAGAATTCTCCGGTAAATTCAAGCCGGAGAATTCTATTTGTTCCTCCAGTAATATTCCTATAAGGAATAACTATATCCTGATAAGCATTCCAGTTTCCAGTGTTGGGTAATGAGATCGTTGATCCGATTTGAGTTCCATCAATTAGAATTTTGAGCTGTGCAGTTGCCGACACAGTTGCAACTCGCAATGTGATATCGTAATTTCCACCAGTTACATTGGTTGTATATTCAAGCCATTCACCAGAAATACTATAACCAACATTATATCCTCCGCCCGAGTCAGTAGTTGATGAAATATCCACATCTTCAGTAGTTCGATATTGAGATCCGCTATTCCCAGCATCAGCGTCGTGATATGCAATACCCTCCCCTCCATTATCAAAATCTTCAGCCTGGATAGTACTGGGGATTGTGCGGGCTGATCCGCCATAAGGACTTTGGCTGGCAGTAGTGAATTTTATCCAATTCAGATTAAGTCCTCCGGTAAATTCAAGTCGGAGGATTCTATTTGTTCCTCCAGTGATATTCGCATTCGGAATAACTATATCCTGATAAGTATTCCAGTTACCAGTGTTAGGTAATGAGATCGTTGATCCGATTTGAGTTCCATCAATTAAGATTTTGAGCTGTGCAGTTGTCGTAACTGTGGCAACACGCAATGTGATGTCGTAATTTCCGTCAGTTACGTTGGTTGTATATTCCAGCCATTCACCAGAATTACTCCAACCAACATTATAGCCTCCACCAGTGTCAGTAGTTGATGAAATATCAACATCTTCGCCTATTCGATAAGCTACTCCGGTATTTCCAATATCTAAATCATGAAAAGAGACTCCATCACCGCCAGTGTCGAAGTCTTCAGCCTGAATTGTTCCGGGTATCGGCCGTGCACTACCTCCGTAGGGAGCTTGTGCCGAAAGGAGATTAACCAAAACCGGATCGGAATAGCCAACTCGCTCCTGAGTGTCAATAATACGGGCCATATAAAAACCAGTCGTTTCAGGATTTACTATTTCGCCCCCAGAGGTGGTATAACTAATAGTTGGCAATGAAACCTGGTATGGAGTTGAAAGCTTCTGGATGAATTGGCCTTTCGAACCGTTATAAACGAGTTTTGTATTCTGCAAAGCCTCTGCAAAACGTACGTCAGTTCCAACCGGAGGGGTTACTGTTAGGGTAGCACTACCTATGGACGGATTACCATTCATTGATACAGATATAACCCCGGGCAAGGCTTTATTTGCCGGAATGACGTAGTAGTTGCTATTGCGTAAAGCTATAGATTGATTGGTTTCGTAAACGCAGATGGGAGCGCCCCATACACTTTTTATTTCTATACCATTGCCATCAAATAACAATGCCTTCACGCGAAAAAATCGTTTTGCGGGTAAATTATTAACATAGAAATTTGTGAATACTGCGGTACCAGTTGATTCGGCAAGCACCGGCTTCATTTCAGAAGAAGTGACCAGATTATAATCGCCATCATATAGTTCCAGTTTGGAATTCACCGTTTGAATGTCCCAATTCACTATTAAACTTTCAGCATAGAGCGCTTCTCCCAGATGGATGTGCTGAGGAGAAACAGCATATAGATTTGCAGAGGTGGTTGGTTTTGATGGAATAGAACCCAGTTTGTATGCATATAAACGAGTTATGTCACTCCGCGAGATGCTCCACCAGCTGGAAGGCAACAATTCAGATTCTTCACTACAGTCGTTGGCTGTTGAAATATGCCACCACTGTAAATGGGAATCGAGGTGAGCCTGAAGCATTTCGCGTAAATGATAAGTTCCTTTATACCCACCTTGTGAATCTTCCAAATAACCCCCACCGGGACTTTCCCTGCTATAAGCAGGAAGCATGCCACCCACTGTTGCACGATTTCCATTTGAGTTCATCAGTGAGATAAACCAATTCCAGTTATTCCAGTTATCTGTATTCCGATAATTGGTATCAGTCCAAACATAACTACCATCAAATGCCGGAAACCACGAAGTGATATCGGATTCAGCTGGAATTCCATTGTTCCAGTTGATATTTACATCCTGGAAAAAGAATGTGTTATACCCTGCGCTAGTTAATTGTGAACGGACAGAATTCCAGACGGAAAGAGATGTACCTTGAGGAGCATAAGTGAAGATTACATATTTCCCATTGATCATCGGGGCATTGCTATAATTCTTGGCAACATCAAGATAGCTTTTCACTGAGGTAACAATATCAACGAGACTTCCGGAGGAAATGCAGATTGTCATTTTAATCGCCGGGAAATTAAGATTGAAATCGGACATCATAGCTGATTTCCATCCATTGAATAATTCGCCAGGTGTTGAGCCGATAATATAACCTGTAATTCCTGATTCCAAGAGTCGTGTACCCCAAGAAAATCGTGCAGGGTCATTCTCACTTTCCTGTAAATCCAGCATATATAAACTACCATAGGGATTTGCCTGATTCCAGGGAGGCATCCCATGAGGTTCAGTAAATAGCCAAATCCTTTTGTCGGGCATCGACTGGTTATTCAGGACAGTTCGGGCAGTCTGCGCGTATAAATCAGTGCTAATATGTCCAAGAAACAATAACAAAGTTGCAATCAGAAGAAATTTGTGTCTATACACTTTAAAGTGGCATAATAAATAATTCTTCATGTGTTTAAGTTTTTGAAATTTAGTTTTATTTCGAAATAGTCGTCAATTGATAGTTAAGATTGTTTTCTGATGACACTCCTCGAGTCAGTTAAAAGGGTTGTATTATTTATTGTGCAATTGTATTTGTTGAAAAAAGCAGCACTTGAATTATACGAGGCTTTCACTCATATTGATAAATTTAGACCAACTAAGTATTTTAGTCCTATACTATATTAAACCCCAAACATTTTTTAAAATGTTTGAGGTTTTATATAAAAAGCTTTAATCAGTGAAATTGTTAAGCAATTTAACGAATAAATTTATTAATCTGTTGAACGGTTATTTCATGAACTTCTGAGTGGTACCGTCGGACAATCTGACGAAATACATGCCTTTACGAAGACTGTTTACATCAAATTTCGTCATAGTTCCATTAGCAGTTTTTTCCATCATTTTTTGTCCTAGTGTATTGTAAATGGAAACTTTAGTAATGGTTGAAGCCATTTTATCAACAGTCAATACATTATCCACCTGATAAACTCTCATTAAGTTCGTTTTGGCAAGTTGTTTTTCAATTCCTGTACTTAGCAGAGCTAAATTAGCATCTTTAATCAAAAGTACGCTATCCACATAAACCGTTGATACGGACCTTGATTCCAACCAAGTAATTTGCTGAGTGGTAGTTGGATGAATCTGATCAAATGTTACATGGAAAATAAACCAGGCAGGATCAGTAGTCGTGTTATAGGTCCATTCTGATCTGCCATCTTTTGCCAAAGGGTCTGGACTAACTCCATAGCGATTATGACTGTTAGCTGCATTGTCTTCGAAGTCCACTGTATTCGTTCTGGTTTCACTTGACCATGATTTGAATTTCAATGTATACGGAACATTCGGTTCTGCTATAAGAGCACTTTGGTTAAGTGTATAATCCCAGTTACCGCCGCCAGGGGAAACGTGAGTTTTCATTATAACAACCCCTTCACTGACATAAGGAGCTAAAGTTGTCTCAGTCCCTCCCCACATGGATCCACTCCAGGAGCTGAGATCGGTATTGAAATCCCAGTTTGTAATCAGGTTAAGGCTATTCCAGATAGAATTCTTATCAATAACCTGACCACTAATGATTATTTCATAAGGATCTGATTCAGCCCAGCCACCATCGACGGCATAAGCCTTTACCGTTACAGTACCATTGAGAAGGGGGGTAACAAGACCGGTATCACTGATTTTTGCACTGCCGGTACCATTGGTTAATTTCAATATTAATTTGTTATTATAGGCATCGGCGGGTACTGTAGTCGTAGTCAATTGAAGAGTTTCACCATTAGTAGTTATAGATTTTCCTCCGTCAATAGTAATTTTGTCAACATAAATCAAATCTCCTGAACCTTCGAATGTCACATGGCCGGCTTCGTCCATGTTGTTCCAATTTTCGTCATTATCACCTCGGGTTCCATCGTTTGACCATACAGCACGTTTCCGGCTTTGACCATCATTATCATTATCAACAATGGTGACATCGAAACCCATTGTTGCGGTTTTATCAAACATAACACCATCTGCGTCGGGAATTGATTCCCATGGGACAAAAAATTCGGCAGTCCAATCAGGGTTTGCTACATTATATGCATATTGAACATTATTCTGTGCTAAAAGTGATCCATCAATTTTACCTTCGAATTGGTCTGGGGCAATTTGCCTGTTCCCATTAGTATTGTCGTGACCTCCATTACCATCGGCCAAATTCTTATTGGTATCAAAATAGAGTTCAACATGATCATATTTGTGATTTCCATCGGTATTACCAAACCAAGGATGCCATACGTTGTCAGAACAAACTACAATAATATAAATACCGGCATCGTCCCAAAGGGCTTTCCAGTAAGTATCACCTTCATTTCCAAACGTTGGTATCTCTATCTGATAAGGTAAGGTCACATTGTGCTTCACTATCGGAACCCACACATCATCAATAACGCCATCAATAACCGGCTGAACATCAAATGCTTTGGCAATTACTGCCTCCGGCCTAACAGATTGCGCCATAGTCATCGTACACATACAGGCACTTAATAAAAAAGTAAAGAGTTTTCTTTTCATAAATTTTAGTTTAATTATTAAAAATATATTAATTGAATGCAGTTTCGATCCTTAAGCAAATTGCCGTTTCCGTGAATTATAGTCCATCTCTGAATTTGGCGCAACTTGAAATCTCATAGATTTGCATTTAATAGTATATTGCATAAACGATAGTCTACCCCCCTTGTAAGAAGAATTATTTTTCTTAATTTTTTGATTGAACTATTAGGTGCAGGGAAATCGCTCATAACATTCCTGCATTTTTTATCTGTAAATATTCTCCACAGTGCAGCTTTTGGCCTTTCCCCTTTTTTTGATGCTTTATGAAGGGATATTCAAGGAAATATATAACTTTGTTCCCATATTTATAAAAGCAATGTTTGAGAATGACAATGAGCTAATAAGGAGGATCCAGGAGGAGGATGAAGTAGCATTTAAAGTTATTTTCAATAGATACTATTCCAGATTATTCTACTTTATTCTTGAGTTTGTTTCATACAATGATATCGCGGAAAACATTGTTCAGGATACCTTTTTCACCCTCTGGAACAAACGCCATACCATGAAGGAAGATTCAAATCTGGGCGCTTTCTTGTTTACAGTTGCAAAGAATAACTGTTTGTATAAACTAAGGGAGCAACGTTCGCGCCAAAAGGTATTCAGTTCCAATATTTTAAGTCAGGAAGATATAGAAATGAATATGGATGTTTTAAGTAGTCTTGACACTTCATTATTTACTTTTGAAGAAATAAATCGAATCATCGAACTTACCCTTGAGGAATTGCCTCCTCAATGTAAAAAAGTATTTATTTTAAGTCGGTTTAATGAAAAAAAAAACAAGGAAATAGCCGAAGAACTCAATATTTCAATCAAAGTGGTTGAAAAGCATATTTCTAAAGGCTTAAAAAAATTCAGGGTTACTTTGAAAGATTATCTCCCTTTTATCGCCTATCTATTCATTTCATAAACATAAATACAACAATTTTAAAGTAATTTGTAAAACAAAAGCATAGCAGGGGGGTAAACAGTGGTTTGTGCAATATACTATAAAATCCATTTATGAAAAATCTCGATGCCATTTTAAAAATAATAACTGGCAATTCTGATTCTGAAATTAAACAGGAAGCTTTTTCATCTGTTCAAGAAGATGAAGATTTAAAAGCAATATTCAGAAAGGCAAAAACAGTCTGGGCTCTGATGGCTGCTACAAAAAAAATGCCTGAATACCAAGTCGAAGAATCATATAGTACATTAAAAGCCCGCATTGCCAATAATCAATCTAAATTCCTCATTCTTTCCTTTTTGAAATATGCAGCGGTTATTACAATTGCCATTAGTCTATCAACTCTAACATATTATTTGGGTAGGCAAAATGCAGGCAACATGAGCGCCGAACTTAAATATATTTCAGTTGAAGCAGCTTTGGGACAAAAATCAAAAATAATTCTTCCTGATAGTTCTGTGGTGTGGCTAAATTCAGGATCAATTTTGACATACAACAGCAGGTACTCTTTTGATAACCGTAATCTTAATTTAAGTGGGCAAGCATTTCTCGAAGTCAGGAAGAATCCGAAACTTCCATTGGTTGTTGCTAGTGGAGATTTGAGAGTTAAAGTTTTAGGAACCAAATTCGATGTGAAGGCTTATCCAGATGATAATATGATAAGAGTTATACTTGAATCGGGTAAGGTTGAATTGCTTAGTAAAGTCGATTCTTCATTTAAACATCAGTTAAAGCCAGGAGAAATGGCTGAATATGAAACAAAATCAGGCAAAATAGCTGTTAAAACTATCAATCAGTTGAAGTATTCGAACTGGAAGGGGGGGGATTTGATTTTTGTGGATACTCCGATGGCTGAAGTACTGAAAAGTCTTGAAAGGAAATTTGATGTAAAAATTGAGGTGCTTAATCAGAAAGTTCTAAAATCGGTTTTTAATGCAAAGTTTAAAAACGAGAGTCTTAAAGAAATACTCGACTACATTCATTTCGCTTGTTCCGTAAACTATACATTAGAACCTGCAAGTGAGTTAAAGAAAGCGAGGGTGATCATTAATTAAATTCAAAAGAATTAAATACTTTTGAATTTTTAAAAGAGTAGGAGATGCTTCAACATCCCCTACTCTTAAAAAGCAAGTGTGTCGTTCTTCAGCAAAAACAAAGGCACACAGTAATCTGAAAACAAATTCAAATCATGACAAATTTATGAAAAAAAAACAATTATAAATTAATTTCATGGCTTCATTCGTTATGGAAGTCTAAATTATTGTGAATTATGAGAATAAAGTTTCTTATTTTGTTGGCTGGTATCTATCAGTTATTTGCGATAGATTCATATTCTCAAAGTAACCGGTTAAGTTTAAATCTAAAAAATGTAACCGCGAAAACTGTTTTAACTCAAATTGAAGATAAATCACAATTCTACTTTATTTATGATGCAACAGTTGTTGATGTTGAAAAGAAAGTTAGCATTGAATCAGACAATGAATTTATAACGATGGTTTTGGATGAATTGTTTGAAGGAACCAATGTAATTTATAAAATTAATGACCGACAGATTGTTTTGACCCCAAAACCTATAAACACAGGTAACGGTCAATCAAAATCAGTTACAGGTCAGGTGACTGATAAAACAGGGAATTCACTTCATGCTGTTTCGGTTGTATTGAAAGGAACAACAATCGGAACAATTACCGATTTAACTGGAAATTACTCACTTACAAATCTTCCCGAAAATACAATATTGCAATTCTCCTTCATAGGAATGAGCACTCAACTAGTAGAAATAGGAAATAAAACAATGATCAATGTTGTGTTATTGGATAAAACCACAGGAATTGATGAAGTGGTTGCAATAGGTTATGGCACACAGAAGAAAAAAGAATTATCAGGATCAGTTGTTTCAGTAAAAACCGATAACCTGAAAAACATTCCGGGTACTTCTATTGATCAGGCTTTGATCGGTCATGCTGCAGGAGTACAGGCAATTCAGGATGGGAATCCGGGAGGAATGGCTACTGTTCGAATAAGAGGAGTCAGCACTATGGGGAATAACGATCCCTTATGGATTATTGACGGAATTGCAGGGGGAATCGGCTATCTTAATCCAAGCGATATTGAATCGATGGACGTATTGAAGGATGCTTCAGCAACTGCAATTTACGGTGCACGCGCTGCCAATGGAGTGATTATTGTTACTACCAGGCAAGGGAAATCAGGAAAAACGAAAGTTGAATTGAATATTTATTCCGGTGTACAGAAAATCTGGAAGAAACTAGATATGGCCAATGCTACTGAATTTGCAGCGTTGGCCAATCAGGCATCTATCAATTCAGGCTGGGACCCCAATCCTGCGTGGAAAAATCCCGAATCATTGAAAACAACTGACTGGCAGGATGCAGTAACCAAAATTGGTTCGGTTCAGAATTACAATCTTTCGGTTTCAGGAGGAAATGAGAAATTAATATCATTGTTTTCACTCACCTACAACAAAAATGTAGGTACAATTATTAATTCAGATTATGAGCGATACACCATTCTTCTAAACAATGAGTATCAGGCTGCAAAAAGCCTGAAGTTTGGAAGCAGTGTAACATACAGTCGATCAAATTCAGAATCGGTTCCAACAAATAATGGCACCAATGGTGCTTTAAATCAGGCAGTTCAGATGTGGCCCGATGAACCTGTATATAATAAAGATGGCACTTTTAATATACTTTTACAAACTGCTGATCCGAAGTATTATTCGCGTATCAGCACAAATCCTGTTGCACAGCTCCATTATTTAAACAATGGAGTAAATTTCAATAGTCAATTTCAAGGTTCATTCTTTGGTCAGCTCGATTTGATTAAAGGACTAAAATACACATCAACATTGGGTGTAAGCGCCGGTAATGGCGGCAATCGAAATATCACGCCCAAATATGTATCAGATCCTGTTAATTGGCTCAACAATGCACAGAACAGTTTGAAATGGGGCTTGAATGAAGGCCAGAGTTATACCTTAATCAATACCTTGAATTATTCAAAAACGGTTGGTCTACATTTCCTGTCAATTTTACTGGGGACCGAAGCCAACAAAAGTAGTTATTATTTCATGAATACTGAGGCGCGTAATAGCCCAAGTAATATTTTGCAAAGCCCAGTCTCTGCACTAACAACCGAAGGGCGTGGAAATGGCAGTCTTGGCAGATCATTATCGTATTTTGGAAGGTTAAACTATATCTGTCACAATAAATACATTTTGCAATTTAATACCAGAGCTGACGCATCAGCCAAATTTTCACCCCATAACAGATGGGGATATTTTCCATCAGCATCATTGGCCTGGCGTATTTCAAAAGAAAAATTCATGAAATCGGTTTCATTTATTGATGATCTGAAACTTCGCGGAAGCTATGGCTTAACAGGAAATGAAAGTAGCATTGGAGGATATCCTTATATAACGACATTTGGAATTGTTAAAAGCAGTGTTTTTGGTGTTAATCAGCAAGGTTCTTCTACCTATCAGGTTAAAAATATTGGGAATCCCGAAGTTAAATGGGAGAGCCAAAAAATGACAGATTTTGGTTTTGATGCCACCTTATTTCATAATTCCTTGAATGTAAAAGCAGATTATTATCACAAAATAACAAGTGGCTTATTGGTGCAGGTTCCAGTACCGCAAACCATGGGTGCTCCCGGCGACAAGATTACTAAAAATGCAGGTGAAGTATTGAATTCTGGCGTTGAGTTTTCTACAAATTATGATGGCCATTTTCGTAATTTTAAATACAATGTAGATGCAAATATCACAACTTTAAAAAACAAGGTTCTCTCATTAGGTGGTGATGAAATTATTAATTCAGTGACCTTGGCCAACGAAGAGTATATGGATGTCCGAACTGCGGTTGGACGCTCAATAGGACAATTTTATGGATATATCACCGACGGAATTTTTCAGAATGTAACGGAAATAAGCAATTCTCCTATCCAAACAGGGGTTCAACCCGGCGACCGAAAATACAAAGATATCAACGGACCTGATGGAAAACCAGATGGAATAATAAGTGATTATGACCGTACCTATCTTGGGTCACCTATACCCAAATTTTACTATGGTATTAATATGGGTGGTTCGTTTAAGTATTTTGATTTTTCCATGTCGTTGCAGGGCCAATATGGAAATAAAATTTTGAATCAAATGAGAGCGCAGGTCTATAACATTCATAGCTGGCATAGTGACGGACTAAGCAACGTTTTAAAAGAGGTTAAAAATAGCTGGAGTGGGGAAGGCACCAGTAATACGATTCCGAGATTAACGGCCGATTTTATTGGTAACAACTGGCTTGGATCTGATTTTTATATTGAGGATGGCAGTTTTTTAAGATGTAGAAGTTTGCAAATCGGATATACACTGCCAAAAGTTTTGGTAAATAAGGCAGGACTTCAATCAACTCGCTTTTATATCAACATTCAGAATCTGTTTACTATCACAAATTATTCTGGTTATGACCCCGAAATTTCCAATTCCAATCCAATCAGATCAGGAGTCGATTGGGGTCAATACCCAGTTTCTAGAATTTTCACTTTGGGTGTAAATGTTCAATTATAAATGATTAAAACTATTTTTATGAAGAGAACTATAAGTATTTCATTTTTGAGCTTACTTTTTGTATTTATTGCATGTAAAAAAGACTTCATGAATATTGTACCTTTGGATGCGGTTCCCGAAAATTCATTCTGGAAAACGAAGGAGGATATTGATGGAGCTGTTAATGGTATTTATTCTGAATTTTTATCAGCAGTAATGGGTGGCACTGCCAGCACTGCAGCTTTGCCAACAAACGATTTCTATGCCAATGAGATTCAAGATATGTGGGATTTAATTACATTGAAGTTTACAGCTAACAATGGCCAGATTTATTGGATATGGTCCACGTGTTATACAAGTATTGCCAGAACCAACAGGGTAATTGCACGTACTCCAAAAATGCCAATCAATGCTGATTATAAAGCCATCAAGTTAGCTGAAGCCAAATGTATAAGAGGATATTTTTATTACACTTTGATTGCTGCTTATGGCGGAGTTCCACTTATTTTAGATGAACAAACAGCAACTTCAGATCCGAATCCTATACGTGCACCAATAGCTGATGTACTGCGCGCAATGATTAAAGATTTTACTGAAGCGGCAGCCGATTTACCCGCCAAATGGGATGATAACAATGTGGGACGTGTCACAAAAGGAACTGCTTTGACTTTGTTAGGACTTACCAATCTTTATCTTGAAGACTGGAATGCTTCAATTAAGTGTTTCGAGGATCTTGAAGCTTTAGGAACTTATAAACTATTGCCAAATTACATGGATCAGTTTAAATATAGTCAGGAAAATACCCAAGAGTCAATTCTTGAATGTCAATTCAGCGATACACCTGAAAGTAATAACTACTGGCAAAGCTTTTTTGGTCCTCGCGATGCCGGTGACGCTGGAGCAACCTCGGCAACCTGGGGTATTTTCTTCCCTACTCAAAAGCTTTTAAAATCACTTGAACCTGGCGACGATCGTCGTAAACAATTCCTTACTCCTGGTGAAAAGATTACATTGCCTGCAAGCAATTTTGTTTATACCATGCAGGGTGAAGGAAAATCAGCAAAAACCGATGTTGTTTTAACAAAATTCTGGGTTGGGCATCCTGCCTCCAACAACTTATCCGGACAAAATATATTGATGTTAAAATATTCTTCCGCGATTATGTATTATGCTGAAGCTTTGGCTCATGCCGGTCGATTTGCTGATGCTTACGCACAAATTAACCGAATCAGAACCCGCGCAAAATTACCCAACAAAGCAGTGGTTAATGATTTAGAGACTTGTATTACAGATATAAACAAAGAAAGACGAATTGAGAATTGTTTCGAAGTGAATGGTTTTTGGTACGATTTAACCAGAACCAAACAAGCCAAAAAGTTTCTAAAGGAACAGTATAATATTGAAATGGACGATTATAAATATCTGTTTCCAATACCTCAATCACAATTGGACTTAGATAAAAATCTGGAACAAAATCCAGGTTATAATTAGTCAATCATAAAATTTAGTTTTCTAGATGAACTTTAAAATATTATTTATACATTAAATGAGATAAATTAGTACATTTTCGTTGTTAAAAAATTGAAATTTCAGGGGCACCCTGCATAATAGGTATTGAGTCTTTTAAAAGATTCAACAATGGTATCGGAGTTGATATAAGCGGAATTGCAGAAAGTACAGACTTCCTTTGTTATAGCGTTAACAGTGCATATTACATTGATTCGGGTTCGTCCCGAAGATGATTTAATAAACATGCGCACCACAGTCCACAAAGCACAAATAAAGGGCTTTAATATAAAATGGGCAGCATCCGTAAAAAGCAACTGACATTCTCCCTCTTTAGCCTGATCAATGGCAGGATCCAAAGTTGATTTTACCCATTGCTGTTGTTTTTCAGTATCTGCTTTTGCCGGTATATGTCCTGTTTTAAGATAACCTAACCCATGTCGTTTCATGAATTCACGAACCTGTAAAGGACTATGGCTTAATCCTGTCATTATTGGTGTAATAGACAAAAATGGTATTGTTTTAGTCCATTGATATTATCATTTGAGTTTAATCAGATTTTTGTTTTATTATGCCAAACGTAATCAGGCTTTGCTAGATAGCAACCTGCCAGAAAAACACTTGATGAACGACAAAAATGTCAATTCACTGGACTATTAATTCGATAGTTCAGTGATATTTTTAAAGTTCCTTATGCATTCAAAAACTCATTTTTTACTTTTGTACACCTTTTTGTTAGCCATTTTTCTTAATAATGGAGGAACTAAAGTAAAAGTCACTTTTTTTATTCATAACCTTTGATTTGCTGCTAAGCCAATTCTAATAGGCATTCTCCAGGTTTTCAGAACACTTTTTGACCTATACGCCGAATAGTATCAAAAAATGAATAGCTTTAACCCTCTTTTGTAAACGAACTACCCGGACATAAGATGAAGGTATATTTTAACCAAATTAACCTAAAAACACTATCTACCTTAGAGGATGTAGATAAAAATACAATTACTATCTGTGGTCAAAACGGACTATTGGATTTAGAAACGATCATTCAGTATAAAGAGATTGATTTAAATCCTTCGATAATCAATAGAATTGATTCATTTTCAGTAAATCAAAAAGCTTTATTTAATTGTATAGTACGATATCGGTTTAGTACATTATCAGTCTGTAGTTCTGATGCAATAAAATCATACATAGAATCGGATATCGGAATACAAGGGGTAAAATACATTCTGTCAGATTTGCATGGTGAAATAAAAAATATTCGGGATCTTGGTATCAGTACAATTTGTGAGATCAATGATTTTGTTAATTCATTCAATGAAATAATTGATAAGGTATATAATTATTCGCCTATAGATAAAATTTTTGCTGAATTATTCAAAACGGCAAAGTTATTTGAGATTTGCATAGAGCATTTAAAAAAAGATGAAAATTTAAGTGCAAGATCTCTGAAAATATGTGTTGAAAATAAAATAAATGACCTGCAATCAATAGTTATCTATTTTTGGGCTTATGATGATTTTCTAAAACTAAAGAACTGTGGGCAAAAATCTAATTTAGAATTAATTGAACTTTGCAGAAAATATGAATTAACTTTAAGAAAGTCGATTGTTTCACTTTTTGGTGAAACTCCAAATAAATCATTGATTCAAAAGATTACTGATTATTCAATAAAGCAAAAGGCATTATTTAATACTATTCTGAAATATAGATTTAGCAAATTATCAGTCAAAAGTTCCAATGCATTAAAAAGCTATATGCAATCTGATATCAGCATACCAGGCGTACTATTCATATTGTGTCATCCCGAATCTAAATTACGGAATATCCTCCATGTTGGTGTAAGTATAATATCGGAAATTAATGATTTTGTTAATTCATTGTTGGAACTAATTGATACCGTTTCAAATTGCCCAAATGAAGAGGATGTTAACATTCAACTGTTTAATTCATTTTTAATTCAAAAGTTCTCATTATCTCAAACAATACTTGATAAAATCATGGGTCCGAGGGATGATTTTTCAAAAGGACTTCCAATCTTTAAAACGCTGAATGTTCTTATTGAAAACGGGATACTATTTGATGATCAGGAAAGGCAACTATTCACATGGGGGTTTAATTACTATACCAATAAAAAAGCCTTAACACTTGATCAACTGGCCGCTAAAATTGAATTAAGCAGACAAAGAACCCGCCAACTTCGTTTAATACTGTTAAAAAAACTGACTGTATTATTTTCCTTTCTTTCAGAAATTGAAATCAGTTCTATAAATCTTTATGGAATAGATTTTAACTGTGATTATATTGTCATTCAAGAAGGTCTTGTCAATGAAATGAATAAAAACGAGGGTACGAATTTCAACGCTCAATTTGTTTTAAAGATCCTTTCTGTCATTATGCAGGATCGGTTTGTTCTGATTGGCGATGAAAAAAGCGTTTTGTTTAAGATGAATAGTTATGGGCCTTATAATTGGCAAAGTACTTATCTTGTCTCAAAAAAATGTGCAGACGTACTGGATTTTGAAAAATTGATCCATAATATTGCCTTCCGTTTATCTGAAAGAATTGAAGACGACTTTGGTTTCAATTTTCAAACCTATTTACTTGATTTTCAAAAGGAAAAATGTCATGATCTAATGGAAAATATTTCCGGGATTGCTGAATATATGCTATTTTATGAATTTGAACTATGTATTGATACCTATGATAATATCTTTTTCAAATACAAAAAAATAAAACAGGTTTACCAGTATTCCTATGAAGCTTTAGAAAAACTTGGAAAACCTTCTAAACTGGATGCCATCTATGAGAAAGTAATTGAACTCAATGAGTATTTTATGATGGATAAAAATAGCATCAGAGTTTCCATGAGAAGAGACGCTGGATTTGTGCCAATTGGAAGAACGGGAGTATATGGTTTAAAAAAATGGGAAACAGAAATTGATGATTTTAAGGGTGGAACAATTAGAGCTATTGCGGAAGAATTCCTTGAAGGACAATCAGAGCCCAGACATATTGATGAAGTTGCAGAATTTGTGAATAATTATCGAAATGGAACCTCGAAAAATATTTACAAAAACCTTAATAAGGACGAAAGTAAAAGGTTCGTGTTTTATAGAGGCTCATTGATTGGTCTTTCAGCAAAAAAATATTCTTTGGAAATAGTTGGGTTGGCCATTGATCAAAACAAAGAAAGAAAAACCTGGGAAGAAAGGTTTTCAGATCTTCAAAAGTTTGCACAAGAGAATGATAGATTACCAAAATCAAATTCAAACGATAAGGAGATCATATTGTACCGATTTATGTATACCCAGTTAAATAAATCAGCGAAAAATCAAATTAATCATGATAAAGCATCGCGGATCAATGAGTTGGTCAAAAAATATAAAAATCAAGAGCGAAGACGAAAAATACCACAGGATTAATAAAAGAGAAAAAAAGAACACTGATTTATAAGAAAAAAGGAAAAGGGGAACACTGATCTGACTGATGTTACAGAATTACACTGATTAAAAAAAGAGTGTAAAATATCAGTGTAAATCTGTTAAATTAATATTCCTTTTTTTTAAGATCAGTCTAAATCTGTAACATCAGTGTCATCAGTGTTCCCCTTTTTTTTTTCTTCTTTTTCCTTTACATCAATGTTCCTCTTCTTTTGCATAAGGTGAGTGAGTTAATAAAATTTGTTGCACAGAAGTAGCGACTTACATAAGTTCGCAATGTATATACCAAACGGGATAAATTAGTACATTGAATGATCCAGATTGATAGTTAATGCCAGGAAACTGAACATATAACAACATAAAACATGCAGATACTCTTAGTAAGCTCTCTGTAGTTTCCATAAAAATAAATGATCATAAGACCTTTTTCCCGTAGGGAATCCATATCCATAAAAAGCACATAACTTGAGTGAGACCAATTTCCCGTAGGGAATTTATATCCATTAAAAAGCATCGAAAGGGTAGACATGTTTTCCCGTAGTTAATTTATAATTAGTTGGTTGTCAGTTTAATACTGGAAATATGGTTTCTATTCATCCTTTCGTTCTTAATGGATATAAATTCCCTACGGGAAAAGTGGTTCACCCCCTTTGAGGCTTTTTATGGATATGGATTCCCTACGGGAAATTTGCGTCTCTTAAGTTTTCAGCAAGCTCTCAATAATAAGGTGCATTATCTAAAACAATTTTTAAAGTGAAACCTTGCATAACAGGTATTTAAGTTTTTTATAAATACCACAATGGAAGTGTATAAATTTATCCCCTTTTTAGTATAGAAGAAAAACTATTTTGCTTTTTTTTACCGTTAAAGTCAATTATATCAAGAAGAGAAACTAACTTTAGAATTTTGTTGAATAACTACTTGAAATTGCTAAACTATGAGTCCGCTCCGAAAAGTCTAATTCTGCCACAAAGGCTCTAAGACTCAAAGGAACACTAAATATATATAGCATATAATCAATACTTTGAGTCCCTTTGGGGCTTAGTGTCTCCTATATAACTCTTTTTAATTCATTGATTTTCAGTATTGTTTTTTCAATTTTTTATGCTGCTTGTTTTAAACGTACTAATAGTTTTTCTAGTTTTTTTATTTTTTCTTCTTTTATTTTTTCTTGATTCTCAAGTATCACTTCAGAATTGTATTCTGACTTTTTTAACAGCATTGTGTAAATGATTCTGGCTAATTTATGTGCGGTGGCCAGAGCAGCACCTCTTCCACCCATTCTCGCCCGCATTGCACGATAGTAATCACCAATTGGAGTTTTATTGGTTTTAAGACACGAAGCTGCCTGCCTTAAAATCTGACCTGCCTTATTATTTTTTTTCATCATTTTACTGCTGATGATTTTACCTCCGGAAATTTTTGTGTTTGGTGTGAGGTTCAACCAGGCTGCAAAATGTTTTGAACTTTTCCATTTACTCATATCTACACCAACTTCTGATATGAATTCCAAAGCAGTTAATTCACTTATGCCAGGTATCTTGCATAAGTCTATTCCTGCTATTGCAATCAGATATGGCAAAAGAGAAAAGTCAAATTGATTTTTTTTTGCTTTTGCTTTAACTTTCTTTTTTTTTGTTTCTTCAACACATGTAATATCGCCTTCTTTTACTATTGCAACTTGTCTTAGCAGTTGCTGTTGTATCTTTTCTTCACAACTTTTAACCTGCTTTTGAAGGAATTCGTAATTTTCAACAGCTTGTTCCAGCATGAACAGGTATTCCTGTTCCCAGATCCCTTCTAATGATTTAATTATGTCCTCACGCGAGGCTTTGATTCTTGGATCGCAAAGATTGCACAGAATTTCAGGGTTCCTTTCCCCTGCTATAATTGCCTTCACCATGGCCATCCCGGTTTTACCCAATAAATCGCTTATCACGGTGTGTATTTTAATATTCATCAGTTCGAGCGCTTTTTGCATCCTCCTTATCGAATCCGCTGCCAATAAAATCAAATTCTTTCTTTGACGGGTATAGCTCCTTAACAATCGGGTTTCATTGTCTGGTTGAAAGCTCTTCTGCAATAGCCCACAAGTATGCAGTTTCTGTAACCAAATAGCATCCGTGTCGTCTTTCTTTCGCCCTGTAACATTTTTTGCATGCTTTGCATTGACCAGGTAGGGTTCGATCCCTGCCTCTTCAAGTAAAAGGTAGAGAACAAGCCAGTACACACCTGTACTTTCCATAGCTACGGTGGTAACCCCATTGCTTTTACAATAACCCACTATCTCATGCAAATCACATGTAAATGCCGAAGTCGTTTTTACTTCGTGACCGCCTTTCCCATCATTAATGGCCACGCAATGAAGGGTATCACCTATGTCAATTCCTGCTGCATACGGATTAAAAACCGGCAACCCACTTCCCATTTTAACAATGCCCATTTTTGGCTTTTCTTTTTTCATAACTTTGTATTTAAATGGTTAACTTAAAAATGAAAAGCGACGCATAAAAGCACTTAAATTTAAAATTGATCTCCTATACGGTGTTTAAGCATTTTGCTTAACATCCATTTGAAATTTTAAGAAGTGCCTCGAACCAAACTTTGTGGGGGTATGTAACTACCAATCACTAACAGATTTCTTATGCGTTGCTTTTTGTAAAGTTATCTGTTTTGAGGTTAGAGTTGCACAACTCTCGATTACTTTGTGGCAATTCTTATTTAAGACTTTTTGGAGTGCAATCAAACTATTAAACTATAAATCAAAATGAAAGTTGAAGAAATTAAAATGAATCAAATGATTGACTTAGAAGCACAATGCCTGATAAACGAGGTAAGCTTTGAATCAATGAAAAAACTATTGAATTCAGAAAAAAACAAAAAACTTCAAAGACGGAATCATTACATTCAGGTAACCATTAACAGTGAAATTGAAAAGTCATTAGAGCATGAAAATAAATAAGATAATACTTAACAATTTTCGCCAGTATTATGGCGATGTTTCTGTTGACCTTGAAACCGACAACGAGAAAAATATTGTGATCATCGGTGGTAAAAATGGGTACGGCAAAACCAATTTCTTATTGTCGATTGTCTGGTGTCTCTATGGAGAGAAAATAATGCAGATTGATGAAAACTTTAAGAGGGAAATTCAAAAGGATACCAATTATCAGAAGTTTTTAAAGCAGACTCTTAACCGGGATTCACTCAGCGAAGGAAATAACAGGTTTTCAGTTGAAGTAATCATGAGTGACCTTGATTTGCCAATAGATTACGAAGTTGAAAATAATTGTTTAGCTATCAGGCGGGAGTTTATCGTTGATCGCCTCGAGGAAAATTTATTTATACAAGACATTCATGGCAGAGAATTATTCAGCGAAGCTGATGATAAAACTAACTTCATAAACGATTATTTAATCCCTTTAGAAGCTGCAAAATTTGTCTTTTTCGATGCTGAAAAAATAGCCTCATGGGCTGAATTGTCGACTAAAGATGAGGGTAGTGTATTGAATGATGCTTTGGGCAAATTGCTTGGGTTGGATAACTACGAGAACCTAAAGGAAGATTTACAGATCTACTCGAATGACCTAAAAAGGGAAGGCGCTGATTCCCGCATTAAAGAACACATTATAAATGCTGAGAAAACAATTGAATTAAACAAAGACCGGATTGAAGAGATTGATTTAAAATCAGCTCACAATGAAAGTGAAAAAAAATCAATTAAGGAAAGAATATTCAGCTACCAGGTTTTCTTAAATCAAAATGGCAGGAAAGGAACATCAATGGAGAACAGTGAAGATTTATCCAGAGATATTTCAACACTTAAAGAAAAACAAAAAGAATTTGAAAGAAGGTTTAATGAATTAAGCGAGTTAATACCATTGGCAATGCTTGGAGGTAAAATTCAGGAAGTAATAGGTCAAATTGAAATTCAGGAGAAAGGGCATTCAGTGGATGAAATGAATGACCAGACCAGCAATAAAATGAAAAGGTTTATTGAAAAATTGTTTACTCACCCTCCGGAGCCATTGGATGGTTCCATGACATTAAAAAACAAGGTATTTTATTCGAATAAGGCGCAAGGAATACTCAATGAATTTTTTATTATTTCCGATCCAAATACAAAACTTGAATACCAGTTTGAGTATACCAAAGCAGACAAAGACCTGATTTATAAATCATCATCATTGCTTGGTCAACAGTCGAAAGAGCTGTTCGAATCGACAATTTCCGGTTTTAATGCCATTCAACTTCAAATTGGTGAAAAGGAAAGACAGTTAAGAATCATTGACTCCGATTTGCAGGATGAAACATTGTTGGAAATCCTTACAAACAAGGATGAAGCAGAAAGGCTGTTGGATAGATTTACCAGTAAAAACGGAGTTTTAGCAAATCAGAAAGATAAATTATTAAAAGATAATGCTCTGTTAAATCTACAGTACAATCTATTATTGCAAAAGAGCAACGTCAATCAGGTTATTAGAGATAAAATTACAGCAACAAGCAAATATATTAACACACTACAACTATTCATCGATAACCAGAAGAAAATTAAGAAAGACTCGTTGGCAAAAAACTTGTTATCTGAACTTAAAAAATTAATGCATAAGCTTCAGACCAAAGATTCCGGTTTTATTGAAGATATCAAAATTGATATTTTACCCGATGGTAAGGGATTGAAAGTATCAATTCTAGATTCTGAAGGAAATGATGTACCCAAAGAGAGTTTTTCGACCGGCGAAAAACAAATTTATATCTCTTGCTTAATCAAAGCCATTCTAAAGGAAGCAATTCAAGATTTTCCTATCTTTATCGATACACCGCTTGGCAGGTTAGATCATGAACATATTGAAAATATTTTAAAGGATTATTACCCTGATTTATCAAGTCAGGTTGTTTTACTTGCTACAAACAACGAAATAACGCCTCGCCGTTTCAACAGCATTGTTTCTAAAGTTGCGAAATCTTATTTGATAGTCAATGAGAAAAGAAAATCTAATTTTAAAAAAGGATATTTCCAAAGCTATGAGAATTAGAATTAGTAAGCAAAACGAAGAAACAATCGACAGAATAAAGTCATTGTATCAATTTAATTCAGAAGGTATTGTTCCACGAATAGCTTTTGCATATAGTTTGCAAACGAATATTCGATTCGAATTGAATCTTGAAACTGTTCCAGGTTCTGATGGCCGGGATTTTAGGGACGATAAAGCATTATTCGGAACTATTGTAGATGGCCGTACAAATTATCCAATATTCAAGGCTGTTTTGGAGCAACACTACCAAAAAGCTTTTTCTGAAGAAGACTTTTCTAAGTTATTCAAATTGCATTTAAATCATGGTTTAAATAAACTAGACAATGAATTATCCACGGGTGATACGACCAATGGTACTCCTATTGATCTTTTAATAAGGTTAATAAAGAATGGACTCGACTTGCAATCTTCCCCAATTATTATTCCGGATAATCACAGTGTGAAAATTCAGATGACAGATTATTCAGAACCGCTGTCATTTTTTATCGGAAAAACCAAAGAAGGCGAAGAAATTGAAATTAAAATAAATGATTTACGTGAATTTGATAACCGGAATATTGCGATCGCCGGCATGGCTGGATCAGGTAAAACCCAATTAATCAAGGATATTCTATTTCAGATAAGTAAAAAAACCAACAATAAATTACATTTTATATTTTTCGACTATAAAGGAGAAGGTAATCAGGATCAACTTAAACCATTTTTAGATCGTACCAACTGTGAATTTGTTGATATTCTCAATGATGGTTTAAAATTTAATCCTCTTTCGTCAATTAATCTTTATGAAGGCGATAGGCAAAAAACATTTAGCATCAAGGCTTTTGTTGATACCATTGCGACTTTCGTCCCTCAATTTGGAATTGTTCAGAAAAATATTCTTCATACCGTCATAACTGAATTGATAGTACAAAAAGAAAATAAGCATCCTAACTTTTTAGAGCTATTCCAATCAATTGAAGAATATTATGAGTTTTCTAATATTAAACCGGATTCATTGTATGCGGCAATCAAAGATTTGGCAAGCGGTTTGTTTTCCAATAAAAACTCTGAGAATTTAATAGGGAAAAGTATCTATTTGAATTTGCCTCCTGCTCTTTCAGACACGTTGAGACAACTGTGCGTTTTTCTCTTATTGAGGTATTTTAATTTCTTTTTTAGTTCGACCAATGATGCTACTCCGATTGATCATATAATTCCCCTCAGGTATATCATTGTGATTGATGAAGCACATATCTATCTAAAGAATAAAAATGCCAGAAAAGCATTGGAGGATTTATTAAGGCTACTTCGCTCAAAAGGGGTTATAGTCGTTATGCTTTCACAGGGAGTTGAAGATTATAAAACCAAAGATTTTGATTTCGCATCCCAGGTAAAATTGCCAATCTGCCTGAATGTTCAAAATAAAGACCCTAAATTAATTAAGTCATTTGTTGGTACACCAAAAAGTGAACTCAAACTACTGAATGAAATAAGTAAGTTAGAATCCGGTTTGGGATTAATTAATCTTGACGAGCCAAAAACCATCGAAATAAGACAGTTCTGGAAAACTATAAAATGATAGTTGATATTAAAGAGAAATTAAAAACAATTAATGAAGGTAATGTTGTGTCAAGGCTACAATGCCGCACTACCTTGTTGCTACTTCTATCGGTGCATCCCGAGTTCTCGGGATCAATATTTGTAGAAAGCCAGGATTAAATGAACAAGGACAGGTGCAGCGCACCGGAATATTTCCAAATTAATTACGGTGCGCTGCACCTTCGGGTTACGGTATTTCACCTATTTCTACAAATATTAA
>Ga0209100_1000942_pt1 | contig 22027 bp, 19 predicted proteins | sample lystaG_FD_185480 | JGI IMG/M metagenome (GOLD analysis project Ga0209100, IMG submission 185480) | Glacier valley bacterial and archeal communities from Borup Fiord, Nunavut, Canada, to study Microbial Dark Matter (Phase II) -... | ecosystem: Environmental > Aquatic > Freshwater > Ice > Glacier ...
GGGCGGGGTGGACTCGAGCACCCTGGCTTTACTCCTAGCTAAAGCGGTGGGAGAACAGCTCACCGCCGTATTCATTGACCACGGCCTGCTGCGTTTAGGTGAGCGGGCGCAGGTGGAAGCCGCACTGAAACCGCTGGGCGTCAATGTGGTCAGCGTGGACGCCAGCCGCGAATTCTTGGGGGCGCTCGAGGGGATTATGGACCCGGAGCAGAAGCGCAAAATCATCGGGCGCGAGTTCATTCGGGCCTTCGAGCGCGAAGCTCGAGTCCACGGTCCCTTCGAGTTTCTGGCCCAGGGCACGCTCTACCCTGATGTGATTGAGTCTGCTGGAGGTGAAGGCGCGGCCAACATCAAAAGTCACCACAACGTGGGCGGCCTGCCCGACGACCTCGAGTTCAAGTTAGTGGAGCCGTTCCGCACCCTGTTCAAGGACGAGGTGCGCGAAATTGCTGCGTTGCTCGGCTTGCCCGAGGCCATCCGCACCCGCCATCCCTTTCCGGGTCCCGGCCTTGCCATCCGCATTCTGGGAGACATTACTCCGGCTAAAATTGACATTTTGCAGCGTGTGGACGACGTATTCATTTCGGCGCTGCGCGAGTTCGACCTGTACCACTCGGTAGCGCAAGCGCTGGCTATTTTGACCCCCATGCGCTCGGTGGGCGTGATGGGCGACGAGCGCACCTACTTTTATACCGTGGCGTTGCGGGCCGTGACCAGCGCCGATTTCATGACCGCCGAGTGGGCGCGGCTGCCGTATGACTTCCTCGAGACGGTATCAAACCGCATCGTAAATCACGTCCACGAGGTGAGCCGGGTGGTTTATGACATCACCGGTAAGCCGCCCGCCACGATTGAGTGGGAATAGGGGAGTTGGGCCGCTCGAGAAGCACAGCAAGCCATTTTGCCTAGCGACAGCTCGAGTATTGTGCTGATACAGTGCGTCCCATGCAGACCCAAACCCCGCGCCTCGTCCTGCGCGATTTTCGAGCGGACGACTTTAAGTTTCTGCTCGAGTTGAGCCGCGACCCGCAAGTGTCGCGGACCAACGACTACTTGTCCGCCGATGAATCGCAGCTCTGTGCGTGGCTCGAGGACACTTTGGCGAGTGAGGCGAAAGAGCCGCGCCCGTCGCACCACAGCGTTATTTTGCTCGAGGCTGACCTTCAAAAGATAGGTTGGATAGGATTTCATCTGTCCGATGACCCGTACCCCGGAAAGGTTGAGTTTGGCTACGCCCTCAGCCCCCAACACTGGAACCGGGGATACATGACCGAAGCTGTGCGAGGAATGCTGGCCTACTGCTTTGAGATGTTGAAAGTTCAGCTTGTCACCGCGTTTCACCTCGAGAACAATCCTTCGTCGGGCCGTGTAATGCTCAAAGCGGGCATGAAACACGACCACGAAGCGATGAAGGAGGGCGTAGCAGGCGAAGTACATTTTGTCCTCACCGCCGAAGATTGGCGTAGGACGCGGTGAAACTGAGCCAGTTGGAACGGAAAGTTTCGCTCGAGCCGATAACTCGGTACCTTTGTGCTCTCGAGCCGTTCAGGGCTGCTTGAGCTTGGGCGCGGGCACAACGTCTATAGGCTCACCAATCTCGGTAAACGTCACCTTGTATTTGCGCTCGAGCGAACCCCTAGCAGGCAGGGTTCCGGTCAGGCTGAGTCCCTGCGCGGTGCGCTTGGCGTCGCCCTCGAGCGCCACATCCTGACCACTGAAGCGTTCGAGCACTTCAAAAAACACGGGCCGTGCTTTGGCGTTTCGCAGTTGCAGGGTGACTTGATAGGTGGTGTAGGTGTAGGTGCGCTGGACCTTGCCAAACTTCTTGGCCTCGCTCTTGCTCGAGGATTTGGCGTAGCGCACGTAGGACAGGTCGGGGTCGCTGCCCAGGCGCAGGTCTATGTCCTCGCCTGCCGCCAGGGTGGGAATGTTTTGACCGCCCACCACCCGCTCGGCATCTCGCACAAACAGGTTTCCGGCGGGCAGCAGCACGCTGCTGTTCATGCGGTAAGTTCGCTCGAGTTTGCCCTTTGAAAACTCGCCGCTAAAGTAGCTCTCGAGGCGGGCTACCCGCTTGACCTTGACCCGTGGATTCAGGAACGGCAGGCTGAAGGTGGATGCCCCCGGCAGGGTGTAGCCCTGGCTGAGCTTGTAGGTGTACAGGCCCTGCCCCTCGCTGCCGGGGCGCACTTGGACCGCGCCCGTGCGACCGCTGGCGGGGGTGACTGGAATGGGAGCGAATTCCAGTTGGGCCGTGTCCTGGGCCAGATTCTGGTTTTGACCCCCAAAGTTGAGCTGCACCTGCCCCGCGATGATTTCGCTCGAGTCCACCTTCAGTGTCTCGCCACTGTTGCGGAGGTCGGCAAAAGCCTCGAGACTTGCGCCCGCGCCCAATACGCTTAACTCGTAGCGCGGCGACCAACTCAGCGCCCGCGTGAGGTACGAGACGTTGGCGGGTTTGGAGGAATCCAGCGCGTAGCGGTAGCGCACCTTGCCCCTGCTGCTGCGCTCGAGCGGCGTGCTGAACTCGAGCTGACCCAATCCGATGCCGCTGCGGTAGCGCCCGGTCTTTAAGTCCTGCACCAGGCCGTCGGAGGCGCGAATCAGCTTGACGGGCCGCACCTTACCGTCCTGGCGCAAGTAAACGGTCTTGCCCTCGAAGCGCTCGAGCGCGCCCTGCCCACTAGAGACGGTTTGCAGCCTCGAGAGCACCTTGGGGCCGCTGAGGTAGAGAGAGCCACCCACAATTTGATTAGTCTGCGCGGGGGTGAAACTCAGCTCGAGCAGCTTGTTTTGAGTGGGCACGCCCTCGCGGATTTCGGCAAAGTTGGGGTACAGGCGCAGGGTGGCGGCCTGGGCGCTCGAGAGAATCAGGCCGACCAGCAAGATTTTAAGCGGTGCAGGGGTCATCGCTCGAGTTTAAAGAATCGCCGTGACTCATTTCTGATGTAAAGCAGGCTTGACAAAAAGTATAGCTTCCCTTACTCTAGATGTCAAGGAGGCTTGACATGATGGCTAAAACGAAACGGGAACAGCGGGTATCTCGAGCCATGAACAAAGGTTTGGTGGGCGTGCTGCTCATCACAGGTTTGGGCCTGGGTGTGGGTGTTTACGCTCGAGCCAGTGGAAGCGATTTCTGGAGTGGGGTGCAGAGCGGACTGATGATGGTGCTTCCCTGGGCTGTGTTTGTCATGCTCTACCGGGGTTACCGCACTATGGACGAATACGGAAAAATTAGCTTTCTACGGGCCTCTACCGTAGCTTTTGCGAGCGTGATGCTGTTTGTCATGAGCTATTTTCCGCTCGAGCAGGCGCTTAAATGGCCTCCACTGCCGCTGTGGATTTTGTGGGTACTGGGCTGGGCTGTTTTCGGGCTGACCAAGGCGGTGCTCAGCCGCTCGAGGGGGCACTAAAATGATGGCTAAAAAACCTTCTCGAGAGCAGCATGTGACCCGGCTTTCCCTCCGCTGGGCTGCTTTTCTACTTCTACTTTTTATGGTAGGAGCAACCTTGGTCGGGGTTGGTCAATTCACCGGGCAGCTTTGGCTTCAGACGCTAGGAGCGGTGCTGGTCAGTGGCTACGCCGTGGGCTTTCTGGTTTACATAGTGCGCTATCAACAGGCCCTGGACGAGCAGTTGCGTCAGCGCAATCTCGAGGCCGCTGCTCTGGGGCTGGTGCTCTTGGTGTTCTCTGCGCTGGTGTTTATCGTATGCGACTTTTTAGGGCTGAACTTACCGCAGCCCAAGGTCTACTTTTTACTGTTTTACGCCATGACCCTCTACCTGCTGTCCTACGTTGTGCTGTGGTGGCGCTCGAGGTGAATACATCCAGCCTTAACATCGTCTCGCTCGAGGTGAGGATATGCACCTTATGAAAAACCGCATCAAAGTGTTGCGTGCAGAACGCAATTGGACCCAGGCCGACCTGGCCGACGCGCTCGAGGTGTCGCGCCAGACCGTGAACGCGCTCGAGACTGGAAAGTACGACCCCAGTTTGCCGCTGGCCTTCAAGATTTCCCAGATTTTTCAAACGCCGCTCGAGGGAATCTTTGACCCTGAACTCGAGTTGGTGGGGGGTTAGAGGGTTTTCGGTTCTTAGTTATTGTCTTGGACAAAGCGGCGTCTTGGCGAAAACGGCACCCCGTGGGGCCTGCTCGCCTATCGGGCCTGTCCGCCAGTTTTCAGTCAAGCGCAACTTTGTTTTCATTCAACTCGTTCAGAACGTTGAAGCCACTGTGAAAGAGTGGTTCTGGCAAACTGCGCTTTCAAAAGGAGAGAAACAATGCTCCAGATTTCAGAACTGAGCAAGATTTACAACACGCCAAAATCGGCAAAAAGACCCGCTCGAGGCAAACTCGAACCCACCCATAAGGCGCTCGAGCCGCTGACCTTAAATGTGACGGGGGGGCAGGTTTACGGGCTGCTCGGCCCGAACGGGGCAGGGAAGACCACGCTGCTGCGCTGTCTGGCCACCTTGCTCACGCCCTCGAGCGGAACGGCTACGGTGGGGGGCTTTGACATCCGCACCCAACCCGAGAAGGTACGCCAGATTCTGGGCGTGGTCAACGGCGGAATGGGCCTGTACGACAGGCTCACCGGGCGTGAGATTCTCGAGTATTTTGCGGGCTTTTACGGTATGGAGCGCGCAGCGGTGCAGGCCAGAATTGCGGAACTCGACAGTCTGCTCGAGCTGGGCGACGCTTTAAGCAAGCGCACGATGGACCACTCCACCGGCATGAAACAGAAAATCGTGATTGCGCGGGCTGTTATTCACGACCCTCGAGTGCTGATTCTGGACGAGGCCGCCAGTGGACTGGATATCCTGGCGCGCCGCGCCCTGCTGGACTTCGTGAAGGGCTATAAAGCGCAAGACCGTCTGGTGCTGTACTCCACGCACGTCATGGACGAAATCGAGGAGGTCAGTGAGCGGGCCGCCATCTTGTACAAAGGCCGTCTGCTCGAGGAAGGCACGCTCGAGGACATCCGGGCGCGAACCGGGGAAAAGCGGCTCGAGAGTGCGTTTTTTCAACTGGTCAAGGCCGAGGAAGGAAGGTTGGCTCGAGCGTAAAGGATTTCGCCTCTGGCGGGTTCTTAGTAGTTGGTTCTTGGTCGGTTTGATTTCGGGCGCTGTCTGTCTTGGCCCAACTTCAGCACCTACCGGGCTGGGCCGCTTGGTCTAAGCGGCACCTATCGGGCCAGACCGCTCGAGAGCAGTCCAACCAAGTACCAATGACCAAAGACCCGCGTCCTGGCCCGATAGGTGCCGCTCAGGACAAGACAGCCGGAGGCGTATTGAACGTCACTCAGACGAACTCACCAAAAAGGAACCCAACATGCGTCTAAACTTCATCTGGCTCGTCGCCTGGAAAGAACTCATTTCCACCTGGCGCGATAAGCGAACTCTACAAAGCACCATTCTCACGCCCACCATCATGATTCCCTTTTTTATCATCGGGTTGCCGCTACTCCTCGGCAGTCTGGTAGGCGGTCAGCAGCTCGAGAAGCAAAAGGTGGGCGTCATCGGACTCGAGCGGATTCCGGCAGGTCTGAAATCTGCGCTCGAGGCCGACAAGAAACAGAATGGAACCGTTGTTTCACGCGGCGTGACGCTCGAGAATTACAGCGGAGACCCTCAAAAAGCGGTGCAAGACGGAAAATTGGAGGCGGTACTCGAGTTGCCCGCAGCGCTGCCCAGTACAGCGGGTGGAGTGCCGGTGTCTATCAAGGTCTACGCCAAACTCTCGAGCCTGCGCGGTCAAACCGGAGCCACGGGTAAAGTGCAGGAAGCGATTCGGGCCTATTCGGATTCCTTGGTTAAAGCAAGGCTCGAGCAGTCCGGCCTGCCCGCTCAGACGCTGATTCCCATTCAGGCACTGCCCATTGACGCCTCCACCACCGAAGAGCGCCGCAGCGGACAGCTCGCCTTCATCATTCCGCTGTTCATCATGCAGTTCATTCTGGCGGGTGGAATGCCCACCGCCATTGACAGCACCGCTGGCGAAAAAGAGCGCGGTACGCTCGAGGTTTTACTGGTTTCTCCGGTGGGTCGGCTCGAGGTGGTGCTGGGCAAATTTCTGGCGGTCACGATGTTTGCCTTGCTCACCGCACTGTTCAGCATGGTGGGCTTGCTGCTCTCGAGCGCGCTGGCCGGAGTCATCTTGCCCGCCGTGCTGGGCAGTGGCCGCGAGGGTAGCTCGGCGCTGGCTCAAGCTTTTGGCGGCAACCTGACCCTGGACGTGCCCACCTTCTTTACCTTGCTGGCGGTGGCGCTGAGTGTGGCGCTGGTGGTCAGCATCCTAATGGTGGCCATCTGCGTGTATGCCCGCTCGTTCAAGGAGGCGCAGGGCTACCTCACGCCGCTGCTCATCGTGGTTTCGCTCACAGCGGTGCTGCTCCAGTTCTCGGATTTCCTCAAGGCGGGTCCGGCGTTTTACGCCATTCCCATTCTGGGCGCGGAACTCAACATTCTAGATGTGGTCAAGGGTAAGCTCGAGGGGGGAAATATCGCCATCAGCGTGCTGAGCAACATTCTCGCGTCCTTCGTTTTTCTGGCCTGGGCCTTGAATTCGTTCAAGCGCGAGTCGGTGATTTTTAGAAATTAGAGAGTAGGTTACAGGTTATGGATGACGGGTTGCAGGGGAAAAGATTTTTGTAGGGGCGATTGGCGAACAGGCCTCACGGGGTGCCGCTTTGTTCAAGACAGTCAATCGCCCTTTTTTCATTCCACTCGAGCGTACACGCATTCATCTACCCACGCGCTCGAGTTCTGCACGTCCTGGGCATTATTTTTGAGAGTGGCCTCGAGAGCAAACCCACACTTTTCCGCCACCCGACGCGCCGCCACATTCCTCGAGTCGCACAGCATAAACACCCGTCTGGCCTCGAGCGACTCGAAGGCAAAATCGGTCAGAGCCTGAGCCGCCTCGGTCATCAGGCCGCGCCCGGTGAACCTCGAGTCCAGCCAGAAGCGCAGCTCGAATTTTCGTAAGGTCCAATCTATCACGCTAAACCCGATTTCACCGATGAGTACAGCGTTCTCGAGCGTTAACAGATGGTAAATCACCGCTGTTCTGGCCGCAATTCGCGCGATTTCGCTGCGGCACTCGAGTTCGCACTCCTCGAGTGTGGGCGGACTTTGCGCCCACGCCTGCCAGCGCTCGAGTTCGGGTTTTGAAGCTTGAATCGAGTCGAACATTGGCGGACCAAAACCTGCTCGAGGGAGACTCAAACATAGATTTTGAGTACTGAGAGTTTCAGGCAGCTCGAGCAAAAGGGGATTTTTCATGGCTGTACTCGAGCATACATGCAATCGTCCACCCAGAGGGTTTGGTTCTGCATGTCCAGCGCGTTGTTTCTAAGAATGCCCTCGAGCGCAAAACCCGCTTTTTCGACCACCCGACGGCTTCCGGTGTTGCGAACGTCGCACAAGATTTCTACCCTACGGGCTTTGAGCGTGCTAAAGGCCATCTGGGTCAGGGTTTGTACCGCCTCGAGCATCAGGCCCTGACCTGTGAATCTCGAGTCCAGCCAGTAGCCCATTTCAAATTTGCGAAGCGTCCAATTCAGGCTTACAAAACCGACCCGTCCAATAAAGAGGTCACTAGAGACGGGAGCACGTGCTCTCTGCGAGCGAAGAAAAATCTCGAAGTTCAACCGTTCGTGCAGCAAAAAGAGGGCGTGGTTGCGGTGCAGGCGGGCCTCGCACTCCTCGAGTGTGGGTGGGTTCTGGGCAAAGCGAGTTCGGGCAGCGATGCGTGGGTGGACTCGAACACCTGTTGCTGGTGTCCCACTCGAGGCATCCGCAAGGTCAAGCGCTCACTCACCATTTCTTCGGGAATCTCGAGCAGCAGAGGGTCGGTCATGCTTCAAGTTAAGGGGTTTAGGCGCTCGAGTCTATGTCCAGGCTGGAGCGTCACTCGGAAGCGTATCCGGTATAGGGCCGTTTATACGGAGGTTGAAGCCCCAGCACGATGTCGGATTTTTGCAAGCCCCGCTCCAGAAGAAGTTCCGCGATGCTTTCATCGGTGTTATTGACCTGTATCCAGACCTTTTCACCTTTGATATCGAGGTGAAAGAAGATGTTGTAAATCTGTGTTTCACCCTCCCAACTCAGTGCGGCGATCTGAAAGTGGTCATGAACCGTATCGAAGACCTGGACTATTTCGGTTTGGGGTTCCCTGGCAAATCCGCGCCTGTAGAACTTTGCCTGCTCCGTGAGCACATCCATCACGGTTTGTCTCAACTGCTCGAGGGTTGCCATGCTCTAACCTCCTCGCTCTTCGGGTCAAAACCCATGATTCGCACGCTTGGGTAGGCTTCCAAAGTGAGCCGCGAAAATCCTTCACGAACTATCTTTTGAAATGCACTTTCTGGCACGGCTAAAACCAGGCTGCGGTCTGGAAATAAGCGCCGCATCACCGCTTGATACATCATGTATTGCCCCAGCGCCTGTTCAAAATCGCTCAAAAATGATTCGCTCAGAAAGCTCTTGATCTCCACCGCAATTTTCTCGAGTCCACGTTCCGCGCCCAGCAGTCGCTCGGCACCCAGGTCCACAAAGGCATTGCGCCTTTCTAGTTTGAGGGTGAAGGGGTCGTCTGTGATAGTCCATCCGTCCTTCTCGAGCGCGTGGCGCACCGCGTTGTGATAGAGGTCTCGAGCGGACATACTTACAGCATAACCGTAGCCGAACGCCTGAGCCTCGAGCACTGGACATTCTCACCCCTCACCCGTAAGCTTGAACCCAGTTCAAAACAACACCCCACACTCTCGAGGAGGACGTATGACCGCAGTAGAGCGCAAACCCGTGGTAGGCGGCATGTGGCTGATTGAAGCCACCGAGCCGAGTGAAGTGTTCACCCCAGAGGACATGGACGAGGACCTGAGGATGATAGGCGACGCCACCCACGACTTCGTGTGGAACGAGGTGATGCCCAAAATGGCGGCGCTCGAGGCGAAAGAAGCGGGCCTAAACGCCAAACTCCTGCGCGCGGCTGGAGAGCTGGGCATCACGGCGGTGGAGATTCCCGAGGAGTACGGGGGCCTGGATTTACCCAAAGCCGCAGGCATCCTGATTAACGAGAAACTGGCTCCTACCGGGGGCTTTGGCGTGACCTACGGGGCGCACCAGAGCATCGGTTCGCTGCCCATCGTGTACTTTGGCACCCCCGAGCAGAAGGCCAAGTACCTGCCGGGATTGGCCACCGCCGAGTTGATTGCGGCGTATTGCCTGACTGAACCCTCGAGCGGCAGCGACGCGCAGGCGGCCAAGACCACGGCGGTCCCCAGTGAGGACGGCACGCACTATGTCCTGAACGGTACCAAGATGTGGATTTCCAACGGTGGAATTGCGGACCTGTACACCGTGTTCGGGCAGGTGAAAACCCCTGAGGGCAATAAGTTTTCGGCCTTTCTAGTGGACGCGACGCTCGAGGGGATTTCCTTCGGCGGCGAGGAGCACAAACTGGGCATCCGCTCGAGCAACACCCGTCAAGTCATTCTGACCGACGTGAAGGTGCCCGCCGAGAACCTGCTGGGCGGGGTGGGCATGGGCGCAAAAATCGCCTTCAACATCCTCAACGTGGGCCGCTACAAGATTGGCGCGGGCGGCGTGGGGGTGGGCAAGTACGTGCTGAACATCGCCAGCAAATACGCCCTCGAGCGGGAACAATTTGGTCAACCGATTGCAAACTTCGGGGCGATTCAGGAGAAACTGGCCAACATCGCGCTGCGAACCTACGCGCTCGAGAGTGCGATTTACCGTCTGGGTGGTAGCATTGACGCGGCCATCTCGAGCGGACTGGACAAGCTCAAGGCCATCGAAACCTACGCCGTCGAGTGCAGCATTCTCAAGGTGATGGGGTCCGAACTCATGGATTACTCGGTGGACGAGGGGCTGCAAATTCACGGTGGATACGGCTACAGCGCCGAATATCCCATCGAGCAGGCTTACCGTGACAGCCGCATCAACCGGATTTTTGAGGGAACCAACGAAATCAACCGCCTGCTGATTCCGGGCACACTCTTAAAAAGGGCCATGAAGGGCGAGATTCCACTCATGCAGGCGGCACAGAAGCTGCAAACCGAGCTGCTCGAGCCGAGTTTTGACGAATCCTCGAGCGACGGTCCACTCTCGAGCGAAGAAAAAGTGGTGTCCAACCTGAAAAAACTGGCCCTGATGGTGGCCGGAAGCGCGACCCTGAAATATGGCGCTCAGCTCGAGAGCCGCCAGGAAATCATGATGCGAATTGCCGACATCGTGATGCTGGCCTACTGCGCCGAAAGTGCGCTGCTGCGGACCCAGAAGCTGAATTACCCCGAGCTTCAGGTCGAGATGACCCAGGTCTACGTGTCCGAGGCTGCCGAAAAAGCCGCTGTGTGCGCCAAAGAAGCCATGAGCATGATTGCTACCGGAGACGACGCCCGCATGGCCGGGGCCGCGCTACGCCGCCTGACCAAAGGGGAGATGGTGAACACTATCCGTCTGCGTCGGCACATTGCGGGTGCGGTGCTCGAGGCCAGGGGTTATCCGGCTCCGAAGGTTTGATGTTTTAGCGCTCGAGGGTTGAAGTTGAAGAAAGGGCGCTCGAGAGGGCGTCCTTACTTCTTCTCGAGTACATCAAGGTCGGCATTCAGGGGTACAGAACCATACCTTTCGTACTCTTCGAGTGCTGGAACATGTGGAAGTTGTAAATACTTTAAAGTGCCTTTTGATAAGGTTATGCCATCTTTGAGAAAAGGCATGGCGTAGGTCTCGTCTTGTATTGCTGCGCCAGACACATTGAAATATTTCCCTACGCTCTGAATAACCCTCATCAGACATAAGATGAGACATCTTGTATTCTCATAATCATGTCCGTCGAATCCACCTTCAAAATGAGGATAGTCGCCACAAATACGAATAAACTGTGCGGGATACAAAACAAAAAAATAACGGTGCTGGGGCTGATTTGGGAAAAGAGAGTCTGGCTCATAGTGCCACGGAAAATGCAACAATCCAAACGCGGGAATTCTGTCTCGAGCGTCCCGAAAGATAGAATAGGACCTCTGTGGACTGTTGGTCATCGTCCAGGGAATGAAACCCAGTTCCTCGTGAAGAAGCTTCCCCATTTCTTCATCGGAGATAGGGTGCTCGATGAAAAGTGCAATTTCATAGCACGGCCCGTAACGCCAATTATCCTCATCCGAGAAGAATGTGATGTCTTCGGGGCTTAAACTATTCTGTCCCTTCAAATTTTCTCCACAAAGGATGTTGAACTATTAATCATCCAAGTTTACCCGTTCATTCAGTCCATACTCGAGGGAGGAAACCCACCATCACCGCCGAAGAATTCTGGCTCACCCAAACCCGCGACCCTCCGCTCGAGCTGGTGCGTGGGCAGCCCGTCCCCATGCGGTTTTGCGGCGGGGTGCATGGTCTGGTCAAAGCTCGAGTGGGCACACTTTTATACGGCTGGTTGGGTGATTCTCGAGGAGCTTGTGTTGTTTTGAGAGGGCGCATATTGGTGCGCTCTTTTACTTTCAATGGCCCATGATAAACTGCTACCAAACCGCTCGAGGAGGGACCTGCATGACTGTAGCCACACAACCCATCACCGCTGAAGAGTTTTGGAACCACTACAGTGAAGACGACGCCCTCGAGCTGGTGCGTGGGGAGGTTAGACCTGTGACACCACCCGGAGGAGAGCACGCTGGATTAGCTTTGAGGCTAGGGTCGAAGTTGCTAGCCTGGGCAGATGAGGATAGGGGATGGGCAGGCGTGGAAGGTGGGTTTCTGGTGGGGCGTAATCCCGACACCATACGAGGGCCGGATATCGCTTTCGTGCGTGCAGAGCGCATTCCGGCTTCTGGTGTCCCGCGTAACTACTGGCCTTTCGCACCAGATTTGGCGGTGGAGGTCATATCGCCCAGTGAACGTGTAGGCGACATTGAAGAAAAAGTGGGGGCTTACCTCAGTGGTGGAACGCGTCTAGTCTGGTTGGTTTATCCTAGTTCAAGGCGAGTCTTTGCGTATTCCTCAGATGATGAGGTTCAGATTTTTGGTTCGGACGACATATTGGAAGACAAAACTGTCTTACCGGGGTTCCACTGTAGAGTAGGCGACATTTTTAAATAACTAAACAACACTCCTATGCCGAATGTGCATACGGCGAAACCCCCGCTCGAGCCAGGGTTTTCCACAAATCCTCGAGCGCTCTTTGGGGGTCCCTGTAAAAGGTACTTCCCCGCACTCGCCAGAACTGAAACCCTGCCCGCTCGAGTTCGAGTTGGCGGGACAGGTCTTTGTCGAACTGTTCGGGGCCGTGCCAGCGGTCTCCGTCGCACTCCACCGCCAGCTTGCCTGCCATGCCTTCAACCACCAAATCTATGCGGTAGCCGCCCACTTCGTATTGGGGGATGACCCGAAAGCCCCGCCTTGCAATTTCCACGAACACCTGTACCTCGAACCAACTGTCAAAAGGGCGAGGGGGGCGGTCTGGACGGTGTGGTTCCTCGAGCTTGTGCGCCCAATCTTCTACAGATAGGCCCTCGAGCGGAGCCTGTTCCACATGCGGGTTCTGGCAATACTCGAGCAGGCGGTAGCGCAGGCATTCCGGGTTGAGGTCGTTCAGGGTTACGGAATGAAACAGAAACATTTGCTCTCGAGCGCGACTGGCAGCGACATTATATGAGCGTTCGTCCCTACCTTTTGGATTAGTCAGGGCAGGGATACGTTTTGTACCATCAGATGTACGTACTAAAGATAAGAAAATTACGTCGCGCTCGTCACCTTGAAAGGAATATGCGTTTCCGCATACCAGCTTGCGTCCCTCGAGCGCTCGAGCGTCCATACGCTGCCCCAGCAGGGTAGCAATGTACTGAGCCTGCGCGTCCCCCAATAAACTGATGACTCCAAAAGACTTACCTGCATAGTGTGGGTTGTGATGAAGTTCTAAAACCTTGTCCACGATGGCCTCGGCCTCGGGTCGGTTCAGGACATACCCGCTCGAGCCTTCCTGATAACCGCTCGCAACATGATGGGCGCTGACCGCAGGCTCGAGACGGCCCACCCCAAACTGTTTGAGCGGAATCATCGGATTATCTGCGTAACACAGGTTGTTGGAGAACTGGATAATCTCGGGCATACAGCGGAAATGTTCCCGCAGGCGGATTCGCCCACCAAAGAGAATTTCTGCTGTCTCGAAAAAGCTGCCGTCTACATCCCCAATCGAGTGGGTGAGCGGAAGGTCCTCGAGATAACGCTTTCGTAGCTCTTCGACCATATCCCGGTCCAAACCCACCGCGTCGGGCTTGATTTGCTTGTCGTCGCCTACCACCACAACTTTATGAGCAATAAAACACAGGAATAGCGCTTCAGGCCCGGATTGGCTGGCCTCGTCAATAATGGCCACATCGAAGAGTTTTTGCTGAGGCACAAAGGACTCGGCCACCCGGTAGATGGGCATAATCCAGGCTGGAATGGCGCGGCTGGCTCCCTCGAGCGCTTGACGTGCCACTCGGCGGTGTTTGGGCGCGTGTTTGCCGGTTCCCTTACCTATCTTGTTAGTGGCCTGTTTCCACTCGAGCAATTTTTGACGCTCCGTTTCACCCATGCCCGACATGCAAAAGTTCCAGGCTTTCTCTGCCGCAAGTTGCCTCAACACGTCCCGAATCTCCTCACGGGTGCGCTCGAGGTCAGCGTTCAGGCGCGGTTGCTGGCTGGGGTCGGTGCGGGTTTCTAACCAGGCCCAGGTGGTCCACCACGCCCACGCTTCTTCCCAAGACGCCATTAAGTCGGGCCAGTTCGGGTCTGTGAAACTCGAGCGCAAAGCCTCAGCCAATTGGGGAACCATTTTGGCCAATTGCTCGAGCCACGCTTGCCCCTGGCTATATCGCGCTTTTTGCGCCCCAAGTGCAGAGAGTTGTTTGAGTGATTCGACGTACTGCGGCACATTCCGCGTCCTAAACGCCTCAAGCAGTTGGCCCACGACGGGGTGTGCTCCCGGCTGTTGCCAGACCTGCGAAAGCGAGGCCTGAGTGCGGTTTAGAGCGTCTTGGACACGGGCCAGTGGCTCGAGCGCCTGCACCGCCTGCCCGACTTGAACCAAGGTTTCACCTGATGCGATGTCGGATTGGGGTAATCCAACCGACTCGAGCGCCGCTTTATACCCGCTAAACGTATGCTCGAGGCCTAGGATGCGGCTCAAGTCTCCCTCGAGTTCGTGGTATCGGGTCACGCGCTGACCAAAGGTGCCGGAAACCTCGACGGAGAGGGCTTCCCACTCGTTCTCGAGCTGGCTCAAACTGCGCTGCGCTTCCAGATACCGGATGAGGTTGCTCAGCGCCTCAACCCCGTCACAAAACGCGCCGCCGACGCTGACCGTTTTCAGGTAAAGCACATTCTTAATTTCTTTAGGCATCTGAAGGGTAGGCAGGAACCCACTCAGCTTCTTACCCGACTGAAGGTAGGCCAGCAGTCGGCCCGCGTCGGCCCGCACGTTGTTGGGCGCTCGAGTGTCCAGCCCTGTAGGTGTCACCTCCGAAACCCAGGCTGCTTCTCCTCGTAGTAAGGTCAGGCGCCTCTCGCTCGAGCGCTGGAGGTCGGTCCAAATTCCCACCCGGCCCGCTTTCACATCCTCGAGAATTCTCGCTTTCCAGGAGTCCATATGGGCGGTGCGCTCCGCGTGGTCGCTCAGCAGGCCAGAAACCGTGCTTATCCAGCTCTCGAGCGCCTCTGGTGCAAGTATTTTCAGTGCCGAGTAAGCCGGGTGCTGTTGCAGCTCTCCTCGCTGTGCCACGGTCTCGAGCGCCTGCTTTTCGACGGCGAAGAGTTTTTCTAACCCATCCGGCTTGGGCAAGCTGCTAGGGTCGGCCAGACCCCACCTGGCAATCTGGGCCAGATTGTCCTCACCCCGCAAGAAGGTCAGCAATTGCGCCATCGTTTCGCGGTTATGCGGCGGGCTTGGCTCGAGCGGAAAGTCCAAAAAGGGCTTCAGCCAAGAAAAATCGGCTGCTCGTTTCTCGAGCTGTTGCGCGATGCTCTGGGCGGTTCCGGTGTAACCTCCCACTCGAGCGGGATACTCGTACACATCGGCTTCCCGCAGGGCGCGCAGACGACCCCGAATCTCGGCTTCACGGCGGCGGGCTAAGTCGAGTTGCTTGACGAAACCCTGAATGCGCCCGTCGCTCTGCTTGCCGTTCCAGGCAGCGTGCCGCTGGGTGATGCCGCTGATGGACTTTTCGAGGTCGTCTTTAGCCCGCTTGTCTTCGCCCAGGTGCATCACGCAAAGCGCTTGAATCTCTTCGGGCAACTTGTCGCGCAACGACTCGAGCGCCCTTGCGGTGTGACTGGTGACCAAAACCCGCTGCCCCGTAGCCAGCAGATGGGTCATCAGGTTGACGATGGTGTGCGATTTGCCGGTTCCGGGCGGTCCCTGAACGAGTACGCCCTGACGCCCACGCAGCTTCTCCACAATTTGACGCTGCTCGTCGTTGGCAGGGCGGGGAAAGTAAATCTCGGAATCTTGGGGTCCTCGAGCACTGTCCTGGGCGTCGTCGAGTGTGCTGACCAGTCGGGCGGTTCCCAACGGAACTTTGGGCAGGGTCTCGAGCTGAGTGGCGATGCTCTCGAACATCTGCACCAGAGTGCGCTCACCGCGTTTGCGAAGAATCAGCGCTGGGGCGAGGTGAACCCGCAAGGTCTTACCCGAACCCGTTTGCCTCTCGAGGGTGGCGTCTACCGCTGCACTAGAGTCCACCGAATTCACCCAGGCTTTGAGCGCACTGAGTACGCTTATCCCGTCCCAGACGTTGGCTTCGGCGGCCTCCAGATGCTCTTCCACCTGCTTGAGCTGACCCCAGTTAGGTTGGTCGGAGATGTCGAACATATCCTGCTCGAGCCGGGGCTGCGCGGTCTCGAGACTGACCTTGACCGCAATCTTGCCGCTCACCGACTGAAAATCCAGGCTCACCGGAACCGTGACCAGATGACGGGCCACCTCGTATCCGGTGGGAGCCTGCCAGGTCAGGTAGCCCAAACCGACGACCACTTCAAAGGTTTCGCCCAGACGCTGTTGCTTCTGATAAATGGAGTAAAGCTTGTTGTATAAGCTCTGAACCGTGGCTTTGAGCCGATTGAGTGTGGCCCAGGGACGCCAGTTCTGCTCGAGGTAGACATCATATGCCTCGAGCACCTCGGGATGGTCGGTCAGGCGCTGTCTGAGTGAAAGCGAGACGCTACCCGCGCTGGGTGCAACAGCAATTTCACGAAGGAGTTCGGGCGCGTCTCTCGAGGCGTCGTCCAGTTGCTCGAGTTTAATCCAGGGTCGCAGTAGTTCAGGCGGCGCGGGTGGCGCAGGAACGCGGGGCTTTTTCAGCTCGAGCCAGACATCTTGTTCTTCCGCATTTGCGCCTTGGTCCCAGGCCACACAAAAGCAGTCAGAATCTCGAGGAACTTCGGAAAACCAGAACACCTGCTCTTCGCGGTCCTCACCCAGCTTGCGGCGGGGCTTGGAGCGCATCTGGGCCAGTTTGGAAAGAAAGGTAAATAAGCGGCTCGAGCGGTCTTGAAGCGTGCCGGATAACTTTTGCATAATTGCACTTAAGTATAAGCGAGACCCCGTGCTCGAGAACCTCGAAAGGCTCGACTATGCACTGGGGAACTCCACTCAAACCCGCGACCCTCTGTTCCATTCATTGGCCCGTGATAAACTGGTTCCAGACCGCTCGAGGAGGAATCCGCATGACTGTAGCCACACAACCTATCACCGCTGAGGAGTTCTGGAACCAGTACAGCGAAGAAGGTACCCTCGAGCTGGTGCGCGGGGAGGTTAGACCTTTAATGTCACCGGGTGGAGAACATGGAATTTTTGCGCTCAATCTGGGAACACTTCTTCGTTTGTGGGTTGGGCAAGCTGGAGGTCGGGCGGGAGTCGAGTCGGGTTTTAAGCTCAGCACAAACCCAGACTCGGTGCGCGGTCCCGATGTTTACTATGTTCGGCCCGAGCATATTCCCGCCACGGGAGCACCCAAAGCGTTTTGGAATCGAGCGCCCGACCTGGCGGTTGAAATCGTGTCGCCCAGTGAAAGGGCGGGCGCACTGCTCGAGAAGGTAAACGACTATCTCGAGGGGGGAACCCAACTGGTCTGGCTGGTTTACCCTGAACTTCAGCAGGTTGTTGCCTACACGCCAGATGACACCGCTCGAGTGTTTAAAAGTGGCGATACGCTCGAGGATGAAAGGGTTTTGCCTGGGTTCCGCTGCTTGGTTTCAGAAATTTTCGAGTAGTGGTTGACTGACTCAAAAAATTCAACTCCTTTCAAACCTCAAACAAACATAGAGATGAATTTCCGCTGTATGCTGGCGGAAATTTCCATTTGCACATCCCTTGCTATGCAACAAACCCTCACGCCCTCAACCCTGAACTTCCTCACCCCCCTCTTGAGCGCCCAGAGCTTTGAAGAGGTGGTGTCTGGCCTGCTCGAGCTGGCCCTGAATCTCACCACCGCACACGGGGCGCGCTTTCTGATGCCGCTTCCCGGTGGCGATTTGTCTGAAATGATGTCTCGGGGGCGGGGTTTTGTACTGTTCGATACCGTTGAGGCTGCCCAAGCCGCGTTCATCCTGCGCGAAGCCCAAATCGGGCGCGACTACGCCCACCTTCCGCTGGGCCAAGGTGAGGTGTGGGGCGTGCTCGAGCTGATTTTCCCCGAACACGATTCACTCGAGGCCCTTCAAGCCCTGTCCGGGTTGGTGGGTTTCGCGCTCGAGGCCACCTTCAGGCGCGAACAGGGGCAAAGCCACCTCAGCCGGGACCGACTGCTCACCGAGTTGGCCCATGCCCTTGGCGGCAGGCTCGAGCTAGGGGGCGTGCTGAGCACCCTCACCGCTTTCACAGCGGCGGCTTTAAACCTCGAGCGCAGCTTCATCGGCCTGTTCGAGAAGCTCGAGCCAGAAGGGGCCACCACCGGAGAGCTGCACACCTACGGCTTCGGGGAGGTCTTAAAAGGTCGTCCGCTCAGGCTCTCGAGCGAGACCCACCGCAAGCTCATTCGCCAGGGTGAGGTGCTGCTGGTGCGCGGTCCCCGTGACCATCAGGGGTCCTTAGCCCGCCACATGGCCGCCCACGGGATGCACGCCTGTCTTGTGGTGGGCCTGTTCGCGGGGGGCTTACGGACCGGCGGCAAACCCCTGGGCCTGCTCTACGCCGACACCACCGACAAGGGTGCCGTTCTCAAGGGGAGCGACCTCGAGCGGGCGCTGTGGCTGGCCGAGGGGGTGTCGGTGGCGCTCGAGCGCACGCTGATGTACGCCCAGGAGTCGCGTAAACGCCGCGCCGCTGAAGGGCTGCGCGAACTCTCGAGCACCCTGAGCAGTACCCTGCACCTGGGTGAGATTCTGGAAAGTCTGCTCGAGCACTCGCTTTCTCTGTTCACCGCATCCGCCGTGGCGGTGTTCGAGCTAGCAAACGACGGCGAGACCCTGCGAATTCGCAGCTCGGTGGGCCTCGAGACCGAATACATCCTGCGAACCCAGAGCAAGGTGGGTCTGGGCACGCTGGGGCGGGCTATCTTTGAGGGTCGCCCGGTGCTGCGCCCCGACGTGCTGGGCGATTTTCAGAGCAACCCTGAAAATTTCCTGCGAGACGGCTTTACCCGTGAACTGCTCGAGGCGGGACGCTACCCTTTTCGCGGACATGTGGGCATCCCGCTGAGCAGCCGGGGTAAGACCTTCGGCGGCATTTTGCTGTACTTCGAGGACGCTATAGACGAGTTGCGCGAGGAAGACCTCGATTTGCTCGAGGTGTTTGCCGGACAGGCCGCGCTGGCCATCGAAAACGCCCGCCTGTTCGAGGAACTTCAAGAACAGGAGGCCCAGTACCGCATTTTGGCTGAATCCGCGCAGGATTTAATCGTGACCACCGACACCAAGGGTTTGATTACCTACATCAATCCGGCCATAGAAAGCGTGCTGGGCTTCTCCCCGCTCGAGATGGTGGGCCGCTTTGTAAAGGACTTTCTCGAGGAGTCGGACTTTAAGGCCGCTTTCCGGGCTTGGCGCGACTGTCTGCGTTCAAAAGGTCAGGGCGCGTACTTCGAGGGCCAAATTAAAGCCAGAGACGGCTCGAGCGCCTTTCTAGAAATCAACCTCAACGCGCTGAGCCGCGACGGGCAGGTGATGGGCGTGCTGGCGGTGGGCCGCGACCTCACCGAGGAGCACTCGCTGGCCGAGGAAATCGGGGCGCGGGGTCAGGCGCTGCGGCTGAGTGAAGAGCGACGGCTCGAGTTGCGCTCGTATCTGGCGCTGTTCACCCAGGCCCAGGAGGAGGAGCGGCGGCGCATCTCGAGGGAGCTACACGACGACACCGCCCAGGTTTTAATCGCGGTGGGGCGACGTCTGGACCGCCTCGCGCGCGAGATGGGCGAACCTAAGCTGGTCGAGCGGGTCTCGAGCATCCGCGAGGACGTGGACGCCGCGCTGGTCTCGGTGCGGCGCTTCTCGCACAACCTGCGTCCCAGCGTGCTCGACGATTTGGGTCTGATGGCCGCGCTCGAGCAACTGGCCGAGCGCTCGAGTCCCCCTGCCCGGCTCGAGGTGGCCGGAACCGAGCGGCGCTTATCTGGCGAGGTCGAGCTGACCCTGTTCCGCATGGTGCAGGAGGCGCTGGGCAACGTAATGAAGCACGCCCAGGCCAGCAGCGTCACGGTGCGGCTCGAGTTCAGGGAGGCGCAAACTCACGTCTGGGTGCTGGACAACGGGGTGGGCTTTGACCCCTCGAGACTGAGTGAACTGCTGCTCGAGGGCCACCTGGGTTTGCTGGGACTGCGCGAACGGGTGGAACTGCTGGGCGGCGCGCTCGAGATTGTCAGTGAGCCGGGTGCGGGTACGGAAATGCACTTCTTTTTCCCGGATTGAGTTATCAGATATCAGATTCGAGGTGTTGGCTTTTTCTGTCGTCTGACGTCTTCAAGCCTTACTCAACTCCGCCGCGCTCGAGCCGTAACCCTCTACATATCCAGCCACTCCGAACATGAATGTTTTGGTCCACTGGAGTAACATAAAATCGAGTACGGCATTCCCCAGTAATAACACCAGCGTCAACTGAGTGACTGTGCTATCTGCTGTTGGACCTCCGGTGAGGGATAGCATTGTGTAAACTGCCAGGACACAAACCATCACTTGCGAAAAGACCAGCCAGCGCGAGACGGTATGGCTTTGACCTATCAGGTTAGTGTAGCCAGAATGCCCCAACGCTCGGTCTATTACGGTGAGTAGCCAGATTTTAATGTTTTTCAGGACCAGCCAGTTGAGCACAATAAGCGGGGACGCAACCAGGAACGCGAAGAACACAAAAATGCCATGCAAAATGCCATAGGAAGAAAAGTCACCACTAATGAGACGCCCCAAGTCAAAAATGATGCCAATACCTATATAACAGAGTCCGATTATCCCGATGACAATAATGGGTCCCCAATGAGACCACACTATCCACTTGCTAAGCGTGCTCGAGAGCTGCTCGAGCCGCGTTTTGTCCAGGCTCTGACCCTGGCTCCAGCCGCTCACTCGCGCTTGCCAATCTTTTATCCAGCCGATGACGAAAATTGAGACTAAGCCAAGAATGACGATAAGAACATAAAATACAGGAGCCACTTTAAAGCCTAAAATGGCGCTAAGAAAATTTAAAAACTCAGGAAGCACATTAGGCCCCTCGTTCGGGGATACAGAGTTAGCAACTTGGGCAATCTGGCGTAAGTTGAGTAGACTTAGAACGGTATTGACCACCGCGAGCACTTGCAAGACCGTCAAACCGATTCGCAGGTTATTCGTCGCTGAAATCACTGGATTCATGCTTCCCTCCCCTCGTGAGTGGGCTTCGAGTTGCTTAAATCTTGAAATCCAGGTTAGAACAACACAGGATTCTATTTCGAGCGTATCCAATTTTGACCTGTCCGTCCAGGGACATAAGCGGCTTGTAAAGCTCTGGCTTACGGTCCCTAAAAAACCCCATTCCGGCTCGAAGGCTCGAGCGGCCCCAAGAACCAACTACTGAAAACCCGCCGGAGGCGCAGTGTTTGTTACTCAGAACTTACCCTCTAAACTTTGCTCAAATCCACCGCGCTCGAGCCGTGGCGTTCGGTATATCCCGCTACCCCGAACATGAAGGTTTTGCTCCACTGAAGCAGCATGAAGTTGAGCAGGTCTACCGCAAGTGAAAGGACAAGCGTTAGCGGAGCGTTCGCGTTTGTACTTGAGCCATTGCCGGTCACTGCCGAGGAGACGGTAAGCAGCGCTCCGAGTCCAATCACCACTTGAGCAAACACAAACCAGCTCGAGACTGCGTTGCTTTGACTCAGCAGATTTATGTTTCTGGCTCGTCCCAGAGCGCGGTTTGTCATCTCGAGCAGCCAGGTGAGGATGCTCTTTAAAATCAGCCAGTTGAGCACCACCACAGGCGCTGCGCCCACGATGACCGCCAAAGCTAGCAGTCCACCTAAAAGGCTCGCACCGCTGAGGCTGCTCAGAGCGATGTTCCCACTCGAGTTGCCGAGTCCGCTCAAACCCCCCAGCAGACTGCCAAGAATAGCTCCGCCTACGGTCATGAGAGCCAGTACCAGCGCGACCCCAATGATAGGAGACCACTGAGACCACACAATCCACTTGCTCAGCGTCTGAGTAAGCTTCTCGAGCCGTGCCTTGTCCAGACTCTGCCCCTGACTCCAGCCACTCACTCGAGCCTGCCACTCTTTTATCCAGACGATGACGTAAAAATAGCCCAAGCCCGACGCGATGACGAGCAGACCCAGAAGGACAAATAACAGGTTCGAGGAGGCGAGAACAGTGTTTCCCGATGAAAGCATTGAGCTAAAAAAGAAGCCCGCTATAATGTAAAGAACTCCCAGAACCGCGACGAGTCCGCTCAATACCTGTAAAACCGTCAACCCAACCCTCAGGTTATTCGTCGCTGAAACCACTGGATTCATGCTTTCCTCCACCTGCAAGTGGGCCTCGAGCCGCCCTCAAATTAAAATCCGGGTCAGAATAGCACAA
>Ga0209100_1000943_pt1 | contig 22009 bp, 23 predicted proteins | sample lystaG_FD_185480 | JGI IMG/M metagenome (GOLD analysis project Ga0209100, IMG submission 185480) | Glacier valley bacterial and archeal communities from Borup Fiord, Nunavut, Canada, to study Microbial Dark Matter (Phase II) -... | ecosystem: Environmental > Aquatic > Freshwater > Ice > Glacier ...
GCTTCCTGTTTTACCTGATTTATCTTGTCGGAGCATTGGGGTTATTGGCACTCTATCTCTTCTATCAGAAACGGATCCGCGAAAATGCGAACGTTGCCCGCATGAAAAACAAAAAAGCAAGCAAGGTAGCACTTCGGCGGTTGAAGGAGGCAAACGGACATTTAATCAGCGGAGCCACAGAGAAGTTCTACGAGTCCGTTGAACGCGCTTTCTGGGGTTACCTGAGCGACAAAATGACCATTCCTGTTGCCGAACTGAACAAAGACAGGGCTGCTGCTGAATTGGTAAATCACAAAGCAACGGAAGGTGTTGTCACACGGTTTATTCAGATATTGGATACATGCGAATATGAAAGGTTTGCTCCGGGTGGAGGCGACAAGAAGATGCACGAAATCTATGACGAAGCCTGCGATGTGATGAGTCAGATGGAAAAGGAGATCAATTAGGCAATTACAAATTATGAATTACGAATTATGAAAAACGCAATTAAAAGATATAGTTTACTCCTGCTGATTGTCGTTTCTTGTCTGGTTTCACAAGGACAATCAGCAGCGGTAAAAGATTCGGTATCGTCTGCTAATCAGTTGTACAATACCGCTAAATATCAGGACGCGATCCGGAAATATCAGTATGTACTAAGCCAGGGATTCGAATCTTCGGAATTGTATTTCAACCTCGGAAATGCTTTCTATAAAATGGGAAATGCGACCTATGCAATTCTTAATTACGAGCGGGCAAAAAAACTGGCACCTAACGACGACGATGTTCGTTATAATCTTGAACTGGCGCGTACATTGATTGTCGACAACGTGGTTTCTCTCCCAGATGGCGGATTTCTGCGCTGGATGAAACAACTTGTCAGTTCGAAGTCGATTAATTTTTGGGGAATATTCAGCATCGTTACTTTTTTCACCTTTCTGTTTCTATTCGGTTTATTCCTGCTTTCCAGGGTATTTCGGGTTAAAAGAATGGCGTTTTGGTTTTCGATTGCTGCAATTTCCATATCCGCAATTACATTTACTTTTGGAACATCGATGAAGTCGAAGCTGGTTAACCACAAGTCGGCTGTCATTACCGACCGTAGCGTGAAGGTGAAAGCCTCTCCCAGCGAAACCGGCACCGAGTTATTCATTGTTCACGAAGGTGTTACCGTACAGTTGACCGACAAGCTTGGTGATTGGGTGAATATTAGTCTGCCTGATGGGAATAAAGGCTGGGTGAAGGAAGAGTCGATGATTCGGATTTAAGCTTGAAAGTTGATCCATTTCATGCGGGTTCGCAACTGGCAATTGGCAACTTGCACCTGGGGTAATTCGTTTTTTCGAAGCAAATTCTACCTTCGTCTGTTTTCAAGCCAGTAGCCAGCTTCCAGCCGCCGGTAGCTCATTTATAATTTCTTATTCCACTTCCATAATGAAACTAATCGATCTAACTCATACGATCCATCGTAATATCGCTGTTTTCCCCGGTGATGATCCTATTCAGCTTGATCAGATCCGAACCCTTGAAAACGACGGATTCAATAATTACCGTCTTTCAACCGGAATGCATGTAGGAACCCATATCGATGGGCCAAAGCACATGACTGCGGATACCCGTTTGATGGCGGATCTTCCGCTTGAAATGTTTACAGGCAAAGGTGTGCTGGTAGATGTGAGAGGAGAGGAGAAGATCGAATTCAGGGAATCGTTCCGAACAAGTATTCAACCTGAAAGTATTGTGTTGTTTTATTCCGGATTAGATCACCATTTTGGCGAACCTGACTATTTTACAAACTATCCCGACATTACCGAGGAATTGGCTCGTTTCCTTGCTGATCAGCACATCAAAATTGTTGGGCTCGACTGGGTTTCTCCCGATCATGAACCCTATCCAATCCATGATATCCTTTTCAAAAGCAATGTATTGATTCTCGAAAACCTTACCAATCTTGATCAGTTGTTACACAAAACCAACTTTGAGGTATTTGCCTTCCCATTAAAGATTGATGCGGATAGTTCGCTTGTAAGGGTGGTTGCGAGATATAGAGATATTCATGTGTATTGATTGACCTTCCTATTCTTGAATAATTGATTAATTGAAAATTATTGCCAAAAAATAGAAAAGCAAAGATGCCCCAAACAACAGTACCTGCCAAATTGTATTTTTCCAAGTATTAATGCCTAAATTGTGAACAATGTCTCTTAATTCATTAAAGTCTTGTAGTATTATTTCTTTTTCTTCGTGTGGTTTATTTTTGAAAGATTTACAAGTCTCAATAGGTATTTTCGGATAATTTTCTTTTAAAATATTCCATATAAGCTTCATTCGTTTTGCCCAAGTATAATTAGACGGTGTTTCTTCGCTCATTTTAAAAGAAGAATGTTCGAACATATTTTGTCTTATTTGCAAAATTCGATGAGTTAATCTGAAATCCAATAATCGATTTAAAGAAATTACTAAACCTAAAACCGCATCAAGAAACATAACAATAACCGAAAGAGCCATAAATGTAAATTGCCAATTTAAATCTCTACATGTCAATTCTAAATCATTTGTTATTAATTCTTTATATGAGAAAGAAATAAATCCAACATTTAAAGTTAAAATAAGATTGTTAAAATAGGACAACTGCCTTATTCTATTATCATTCCATCTTACATTGCGTTGTTGATATTCACAAATCAAAGCTTTTCTTTCAGTCTCATCAATCTTTTTAATATCATCCATGATTTCTACTATTTAGTCTTCAAGATAAAATTAAAATCCTCCTTTTTCAAGCATTTCAAGCACGGTGCTATTGATGTCATCTAAGTTATTTACAGGTCTAAATTGACCAATATTAATCTTGCCTATTTTTGAAGGTGATTTAATCCATACTGTACCTTTATCATCTAATTCATATTCATAGACCTCTTCCTTATAAATTACTTTTTCGTTCATAACATTGGTTTAAATAGTTATCATTTTAAAATTTGATACTCAATTAAAGCTTCTAAAATAAGTAAGTTGATTACTAATCGTAGTATTCAAATACACGTATTGATAACTGTGATCTCTTGCCATCACTGCCAAGAGAGTAACTTTCCACCCAATTACCTTTATTGCCAATTATATAATATGTTACCGTCTTGTAATATGTTACATCACTTTGTCCTGATGTACTTATTGATTTCTCCAGTAGAACACCATCTTCACGATATTTCCAAGTAGATGTTTCCAACCATTGATTATTTTTATAAAATTTTCTCTCAATAATGTGTGCATCTTCATCATATATCTGATATACATCTTTATTCTCATTATTTATGTAATGCCAACTTCTTGCTTTGCCATTTGGGTAATATTTAACGTCGGTATAGCCTTCATATGGTAATGCTTCCTCAACTTTGACATTTACCTTATTCTCACTTATTAATTTTTGTTTTATTGGCTCATCTTGCTTGCCTTCTTCTAACCTATCCTTTTTGGCAGTCTGATTTCCATTTTTATCATATTCATAATGTATGTCCTTAGTTAAATTGCCATCTTTGTCATATTTCGATATTGATTTAGAATTAATAATGTTGTCTGCACCATACCGAGCAGAAAATACTACATTGTTATTGTCATCATATTTATGTACGACATACCACATAAAACTGTTATTTTCATTAAAAAATGAATGTTTTATTACACAGTTAAATTCATCATATTCATATTCATGCCTGTTTACCAAGTTACCACTATCATAGTAGGCTTCTGCAGTTTTAAAACCAAATTTATTGTACGAATAGGTACTTCGAACGTCACGTTTATAACCATCAATTGTTTTATCAGTTTCTTCTATGATATTGCCAAAATCATCGACGGTGATAAGCTTTTTATGTGAAGGTGGATCATCAGGATAGTATGATGGTCCCCACCAGGAAAATTCACTTAGCTGTACTTCTTCAGGGGTAAAGTCATATATTGAAAGAATTTTGCAACTATTTTTATCGAATTCAAGAGCATTTTCATTAATCCAATAATTGTCAGTATAGTATTCAATCATTCTTTTTACTTTTCCCTTATATTTTCGCTCACTAACTTGTTTTGTCTCGATTTTTCTTTGGCTATTCAATTGACAACTAATTAATTCTATGGAGAATATAATCAAAATAAAAGCAGGAAACATTCGTCTTAATTCATACATGGTAAAGTGTATAATTTTGGGTTAATTTAAAATAAGCATTTTAGTTGATCAGATACTATGTCAGCATTCTTTTTTATCTGATAACTTCTTCTTAATCCATCGGTCAATTTGATTGCAACTACTTTGATATTTGATGCTTTTAATTTTACTACCTGAACTGAATTAAGCGGGTAAATCCCATGTGCCATCTGACTATTTTCAATCAGTACTAAACCACCATTCAAATATTGGAGATCAACCACATTCCCATCTTCGAGCCATATTTGAAGTTCAAAGCTTTTATCAATCTCTATTGCTGTATCTTTAAATCTAACTGTGAGGCTGACGTAAGGGCTTTTATTTACACTCCCGATGCTTAATGCAATCTGTATGGTATTGTCATTTGCGACTGGTAAAGTTTGACATTGCAGTACTGTGTTGCCATCTTTAACCATTTTCTGGCAATTGCAATCATTTTGGCAATATCCGGTGGAGGAAAATAAAAGAAAAAAAATCAATAAAGTTAAGTAAGAAAATTTCATCGGTTTAGTTTTGATTAAGTTCCCACAAACCTACTAAACAGAATCCTTATTACCAAAATAAAACCCGGATTAATTCCGGGTTATTTTATCGATTTTAGAAGCCTTTTAAAGTGACAGGGTGAGTGCCCATAACCTGAACACTCACCCTGGTCTCTATTGCAGCAATTGTTCAAAAATAATTCACCCCTTATTCTTGTTTAGGAATGAGGGGTGAAAAATACTACTTTGTTTTCGGAGGCTTAGGTGCCTGTACAGAGTCGGCAACTTTGAAACCCCATTCACCTAACCGCTTGGGATTTTTCTGGTTGTGGGCTTTAAGCAAGGTTCGGCTCGCCTTCACAGCCTCGTCGATAGCCGGCATGTAAAGGTCGCGTTCGCGATAAGCCTCCTCCATCTGGCTTTTCAGTTTTTCAGCCTTCTGATGCAGGCTTAAAGCCGTTGGAATGGTTGGCCCCACGACAGCCCAATCGACACCATCGAGGTTTAAAAGTGGCGATGAAGCGCCATCACTAATATGCTTTCTAAATACCTCAGTACCCAGATCCAGCACATCTTCTACATTGCGAGGAATCTCAATTCTTCCATCAGTTCTTCCCATAATTATAAATTTAAATTGTTTAGTAAGAAAAATTATTGTCTAATATTCACATATTTCCCCTTATACGAGGGCTGAATTATTAGGTTCCATTAATTACAAAGGGAATTTAAATATTTGATTCACCGGTTCCATAAATTACAATGGGGATGTAATTATTGAATTTGCCGTTTTCATTAATTACAACGGGGATGTAACTATTGGATTTGGCATTTCCATTAATTACAATGGGGATGTAACTATTGGATTTGCCATTGTTATTAATAACGGAGGGGTGTAAATTTTAGATTAGGTGATTTTCGACTTGAATTTGCATTTTTATTTTTTGGATTGTATGGATGGAATAAGGGATTCTGATGACAGGAGAAGGTAGAACAGAAGAATATTCAGTTAAAGTTATTTCTATATTTGTAAAAAGTAAGATCCGGATAATAAAAAAATACAAAGAATCATTAATTAAATTAGGATAATAGTCGGTACATATAAAATACATTTCTATGAGACAGTTAACTTACAGGGTATTACTGAACCGGGAGCCGGAAGGTGGTTACACAGTGACAGTCCCAACTTTACCAGGTTGCATCACTTATGGTGAAAATGTTGATGAAGCTCTTTTAATGGCGAAGGAAGCCATTGGATTATATATTGAAAGCCTTGTCGCCCATGATGAACCTGTACCTGATGAATTTAATACACTTGAATATGTGTTGACAATCCCCGCCACTGCATGAGCAACTCTCAGATACTCTCCTGATGATCTTGAACTGCATTCAAATATAAGTTTAAAAAATGCCACTAAGGCACCATGACACGAAGGTGCACAAAGTACTATATGCCCGTAATATATTCTTAGTGGGACTTTGAGCCTTAGTGACTTCGTGGCAAGAGAAGCATTTTGGAATGCATTCAAAGTGAATAAAAAATGGCCCCATCCGTCGGAAAGACGAATTGGGCCATTTCAATCTTCATCCGTATTTTATCGCTTAGATAATCGCTTTCATCGCGTCCATTGCTTCGCGCAATTCTTCGCCGATGACCTCAACTTCGTGGTAACGAATTGCGGCGTTGACCTGGATCAATTCCCGGTTATCGACATGTGCATCGATGCCTTCATTGAAGTTTTTACCGATTACGTTCGTATCGATTTTTGACATGAAACCGGCCAGCAATGGTTTGCAGGCGTGATCGAACAAGTAGCAACCATATTCTGCTGTATCGGAAATTACGCGGTTCATTTCGAATAATTTCTTGCGGGCAATTGTATTGGCAATCAGCGGTGTTTCGTGCAGTGATTCATAGTAAGCTGACTCTGCTTTAATACCAGCCTGGGTCATCGTTTCGAAAGCAAGTTCGACTCCCGATTTGATGAACGCAACCATCAAGGTGCCATTGTCGAAGTATTCCTGTTCGGTAATCTTCATGTCGCCGGCAGGGGTCTTTTCGAAAGCAGTTTCACCGGTTTCGGCTCTCCATTTCAAAAGATTTTTGTCGTTGTTGGCCCAGTCTTCCATCATCGTTTTCGAGAATTCACCCGACATGATGTTGTCCATATGTTTCCAGAACAAAGGACGCATGATCTCTTTTAATTCTTCCGAAAGTTCGAAAGCTTTGATTTTTGCAGGATTCGATAAACGATCCATCATATTGGTGATACCGCCATGTTTCAAAGCTTCTGTGACAACTTCGATACCATATTGTACCAATTTTGATGCATAACCTTTGTCGATACCTTTTTCGACCATTTTATTGAACGAAAGGATAGCTCCTGTTTGCAATAATCCGCAAAGAATGGTTTGCTCACCCATAAGATCCGATTTTACTTCGGCAACAAACGACGATTTAAGCACTCCAGCCTTGTGACCGCCGGTACCCACACAATAGGCTTTGGCGATTTCGAAACCATCACCATTAGGGTCGTTTTCGGGATGAACGGCAATCAATGTTGGAACACCAAAACCACGCAGGTATTCGGCACGAACTTCAGAACCCGGAGATTTAGGGGCTACCATGATTACGGTAATGTCCTTGCGGATTTGCATCCCTTCTTCCACGATGTTGAAACCGTGAGAATAGGAGAGGGTTGCACCCTTTTTAATCAAGGGCATTACAGTTTTAATGACATCTGAATGTTGTTTATCGGGAGTAAGGTTGATAACAAGGTCGGCGGTAGGAATCATCTCTTCGTAAGTTCCTACTTTAAATCCGTTATCGGTAGCATTCTTATACGATTGACGTTTTTCTTTAATTGCTTCGGCACGAAGGGTGTAGGAGACATCAAGTCCTGAATCACGCAGGTTCAGCCCCTGGTTTAATCCCTGGGCACCACAACCAATGATCACGATTTTTTTGTCTTCGATCTTATCTACACCGTCGGCAAATTCCGAACGATCCATGAATTCGCAGGTTCCCAATTGTTCCAGTTGCAAACGAAGTGGCAGTGTGTTGAAATAATTTCCCATTTTGATGATTTTTATATGATTAATAATTATAGTTGAACGTTTCAATATTATGCTTCTGGCTACTCGCTATTGGCTTCTGGTTGATTTTTGCCAACCGCTGGTTGCAAATTGGATTCGATTTGAAAAACTAATTTTCAGCAATACAAAGCAAAGGAATATTCAGCAAAGAAAACTGTAGAAAACCATTTATTTTAGGCACTTTTCATGGATGCGTATTTCAATAAAACTTAAGAACCAAATACATTTACTAAACAACAGTGAGTTAAGTCCAAAGTTCAATTGGTATTTTTACAGGTTACATTAGCGCTTCACCGCGATACTGAAGGGGTGTAAGGCCGGTTTCGCGTTTGAAGAATTTAGAGAAGTACGACTGGTCTTCGAAGTTTAGCTGGTTCGCAATTTCGGAAATATTCAAATTTGTATGAACCAGTAACCGTTTTATTTCGAGTAACTGTTTTGCTTTGATGATTTGCAGGGAAGTTTTTCCTGTGAGCACTTTAACTGTTTGGGTCAGATGATTGGCTGTAACGCCTATTATATTGGCATAATCGCTCAGTGAAAGATTTTTCTGATTGTTTTCCTCAATCAGGTGAAAGAAGCGTTTTACAAGGAATTGTCCTTTCCCTTTATTCAGAAGATTTTCATTCACCGGATATCGGGCGGTACAGGTTGTTAGTATAAGATCAAGAATAGAACGCAGCATTTCAGGAATATGATCGCCCGACAGTTCAATTTCAGCAATACCTTGCCTGAACAATGTTCCCAGGAAGTAAACATCGCTTTCGTTATTAAGCAACAGCGGCGGATTATCCTGATGTATTGTGTAGAAGAAAGGGAATTCAATCAAACTATCCTGGTTACTACGATTCAGCAGGTAAAAATCGGATGTGAAGATAAAGATATAGCCTTCAATATCGTGCGAAAGTTCGAGTTTGTGTGCCTGTCCGGGAGACATGAAAAACACGCAGGGCGGCTTAATCTCGTATTTATTGTCATCGATCACATGATAGCCAGAGCCTTTCTGCAAGTACAGTACTTCGAAGAAATCGTGGCGATGGGGATATTTTACACTGAAATGCCGTTTCGCATCAAAGACTTCAACCTGGAATTGCTGGCTTTTCCGTTCGGGAGAACTGAAATTTTCCAGACTATAAACGGGTAATTGTTCGGCGGATGGCTTCATAAAAACGAATGAATTTCGGGTTGCGTACGAAAGTACAAACTTAATCGGCTTTCGAAATACTAATTACTGGAATTAACTATTCTTGTAATAAAAGTAAAGAGATGAAACCTCAGATATTGAATTTCAATTATATTGTGGAAAACTTGTACAACCTTACTCTTGATGAAAAATTAGAAATTAAGACACTAGGCAAATCCATGCCCGGCTGATCCATTACAAAGCGTTTGTAGGGTTCTTTTTCTGCCTGCTTTTCTTCAACGGCAGAGTTAAATATGAAATGCCTATTGGAATTTATTTTTTTTAGCTTACATTTATAGTCCAATAAATAATCAGTAAATTAAATTTTAACAATATAGGTCGTATGAAAACAACAGGAATACTTCTTTTAATCTTATTGTTCGTCCCGTTTCTATCAATTGCAGGAGATATTTATGGAACAATAAAAGGTGATGATGGAAAACCATTGATTAATCAGGTTGTACAAATCATGCAAAATGACAAAGTAATGGCCTCTGCGAAAACCGATGCAAACGGTTACTTCACAGTTTCAATCAAGGATGTGGGGAAATTTAAACTTGAAGTTCCTGGATACAAGGATGCCAGTTTCGAGGTTTTTTCATCCAACAAATCAACTCGTTACAATTTATTACTGAATAAAGCCGGTGACAAATGGATACTGAAAAGCCTTTAGCGCCCAAAAAGGATAAACGGGATTTTTGGGACAAGATACAAATTGTCATGCAACCTGTTGGTGGACTGATTACCGCTCTCACAATTGCACTGGTCAGTTATTATGGTTCTTCTTATCTGAATAACAAGCAGAACAATGAAGCCAAAATAAGTCTCTATACGCAATTAATGAGCAGCCGGGAACAATCAGAAAGCGCCCTTAGGAAAGATATGTTCAACTCGATTCTTGGCACCATTCTCAAAGATTCCCACTCATTGGATGAAAATATCCTGCAACTCGAACTGCTGGCCTATAATTTCCATGAGTCGCTCAACCTCATGCCGCTTTTTGTTTACATGAGCAGGCAAATCGCTTTGGAAAAAAACATCCAACTTAAAGATGACTACCAGAAGCGTTTGTATAAAATGGCTGGTGATGTAACCTCAAAGCAGATTTCGAGCCTTGAAGGCGCAGCTGCGAGGGAGACAATGTTTGTAACTTTTCCAGTCGATTCAATCAAGTATAAGCCGGGCCTTTCTCAGGATTTCGCCATGGATTGGAAAGATTCGAAGGTATTTTATGATACGATCAAAGTGGGGAGCTCAAATAGTGTTTATAAAAGAGCCGTATTTCTAAAAGCCTCGGGATTTAATGTCGATGAAAAAACGGTTAATGTAAGGCTGGATATTGAGACCTCAGTCAACGACAAGTTTGTTAACATGGTAACTCAGGAATTCACGATCGATTATTTTCAGTTCCCAATGATTGACAATACGCGCCTTTCCAATGATATGCGTTGTGCGGTCGTGATGCGTGATTTCGACTTTCCCAATTTTGTCGAAGTGGATATTCTCTATTTTCCTGGTTCGCATTCAAGCCTGAAAGAAAAACCCTATTATGATGATGTTGTGAAAAAACTTTTAATGAACAAGGAGGGTAAATGAAATGGTTTGTGCAATGAGCAGCTGGCTATTGGCAACTTGCAGCTTGTGGATTTGATTATAGTTCCCTTCATCGAGTATCATTAAAGTCAATATGAGAAAGGGTTTTCATTCCGAAGCGGGATCTGAGTTAATCGTCAATTTTACTGGAAGTTGCCCCAAAATTTAACAATTTTCATTATCCAAATGACGAGTTGCAATCCTGTCGTTCACTTCACCAATAAGTAGTGCCTAAGAGTTCCAGTCTATTCGAGTGTAAAAAGGAGGGTGTCTCGACTTTTGAGACACCCTTTTTTTTTAATAAATCTAATTACCCAATAGCTGCTGCATTCCGGCAACAAGCACCGCATAAGTTGACGATTCTGGAAAGGTGGATTAAAGAGCCCCGGCGTCGACTGATACAGTATAATATTGGCCACGTTTAAAACCTCCAGTAGGCGCTTCTAATGCTGGATTAACAGCATTCTTCCAAATTGTGCCGCCATCTTTAGTAAATTGTATGGAAGTAGTACCAGCAAAACCAGGGTATATAACCATGTAAACCTTAAAAGGTGTAGCTGAAAGTGCTGCGGCAGCGGTGAGATTAACAATAACCGCACCAGATATTGTCCCTGGATCAGCCAGTGTATAGGGGCTACCTGCCGGAGGTGTTGTCTGTTTTATATTTATTAATGCACCCTCCAAGGCAAGGCTTGTACCACTAAGTCTTATTCCATTAAGGGAACCGGAAGTACCAGTTATGTTAAACTCCACGATCGTAAAGACGTGGTTGTATACTAAATGGACCGTAGGGTGTGTTGTTACACCGGCGGCGGCAGGAGAGTCTACTGTTATAGGTGCGGCTACCAAAAAGTCCAATGCTCCAATGTGAGTGTAGTCATTTGCTGCCGACTGGACCTGTGTAGATAAAAGTCCGATAGGAACAGCTGCGGCTTCAGGGTTCGGCACCGGCGCATTACTATAAGGGTAGTAGGCGTAAAAGGTGTGAGGTGAACTTGCAGCTCCCCAATACATAGTAGGAACGGCTGTAAAAGGAGTGCTGGCCGCTGTAATATTTGCTGTATACAAATTATTGACTACTCGCGAGCCGGCAGTGGCTGCTGTGCGCGCCTCTTCAGAGTAGATACCTACCCTATCAGATGTAGCCGTCCACCATGTTTCATAACCATGAAGGGTAGTCTTAAGTGTTGACCCGGCAACTGCAACAAAGTCTGAATTATTATCGATAAGGGCGGACTTAACTGTTAACCCGGCCTGCTCACCTGTAAAAAGTATTTGGCCTGCAGAAGGAGAAGGAGACTGCTCGACAGGTTCATCTTTACTGCATGAAGTGACTGCTACCAGGAAAAGCGCTGAAATTGTCCAGGCCATTCTGCTTTTGTTAAACATTTTCATAATTTCTTTTATTTTTTTAAAATTAATTACCAAGCAGTTGGAGTCCAGTCGGTTATTGAATCTGCGAACCCTTTTTCAACAGTAACTTCTATAAGTTCTATTGTAGGTGGCTCGTAAGAATATACAGATAACTGTATTTCTTCTTTTTTGATTGGCATTCGTGTTTTCATTTTTATCGTTTTAAAATTTATAAAAAATATGATTTCACAAAGATGAATAAATCAGATATTAGAATGGTTGCATAATTCTGTGAAATATTTACATTATTCACACATTAAATTTTACTCGTTTTTGAGAAAAAATAATTAGAGGATATTAAGTATTTGGCTACAAGGAAGTTGAGTGATTTGGCCACTATAAAAGCAAAGCCACCTCATGTAAAATAAATTTACACGAGGTGGCTTGGCAGAACTAGTTAAGCTGGCAATTTTGACAAATGCAATTCAAATGCATCCAGATAAATAGCACTGTTAAAAAGTCTCACTTTTTATTAAATACCCTCGTGTTTCATAAAATAATAATACCAATTGTATGTAAATCTTGTTGAGGGTTTGAACGCTTAGTAACATTCACCCCGTCTATCAGGTCGGGACTATTGCAAGAGTACCGTCAGTTGAACTGGTCTGCCGGCCGGAATTACCCCAGCCTTGTTTTTATTGTTATGGTTACAACGAAAAAAATGCCCTCATTTTGGGAGGGCATTTTTCAAATAAATCTAAACTAAATGCTATTGCATACCAGCAATAAGCACTGCATATGTTGATGAATTCGAAAAGGTGGATTAATTAATTGTCCCGGCGTCTACTGTTACAACATATTTTTGGCCACGTAAAAAGCCACCAATAGGAGCTAGTTTTGGAACAAGATTTTTCCATATTCCGCCATTTTTAAATTCTATGTTACAAGAACCAGCATAGCCAGGATAGATTACCATGTAAACCTTGGTATCTGTAGCTGTAGCAGTAAGTGTTGTGGCGGTGGCGAGATTAACGATAACTGCACTAGCCTTTGATCCTTGATTAGCAAGTGTATAGGCTGTGCCTGATGCAGGTGTTGACTGTTTTATATCTATTAACGCTCCCTCTAAGGCAAGATCTGTACCTGAAAGTTTTATTCCACCAATGGTTCCGTTACCTTTTATATTGAACTCCAGGATCGTAAAGAGATGGTTGTATACCAAATGAACCGTAGGGTGTGTTGTTTGACCGGTGTTATTAGGAGAGATTACTGATATAGGTGTAGCGACCAGAAAGTCCAATGCTCCAATGTGGGTGTAATCATTTACTACTAACTGCGACTGTGTAGATAAAAGTCCAACAGGTACACTTGCGGCTGCAGGTTCCGGTACCGGTGCCTGATAATTATAAGGGTAGTAGGCGTAAAAGTTATGAGTTGTTTCTGCAACTCCCCAAAACATAGGAACAGTAGCTGTAAAAGGAGTGCTGGCCGCGGTATTATTTGCTATATACTCAAAATTGACTATTCCGAGCGTGCCGCCAGCGCTGGTAGCTGTACGTGCCTCCGGAGAGTAGATACCTGTCCTATCAGATGTGGCAGTCCACCAGGTTACATTACCTTGAAGGGTGGTCTTAAGTGTTGACCCGGCATCAGCAACAAAGTCTGAATTACTAATAAGGGCGGACTTAACTGTTAACCCGGCCTGCTCGCTTGTAAAAAGTATTTGGTCTTCAGAAGGAGATGTAGACTGTTCGGTAGACTCATCTTTATTACATGAAGTGACTGCTACCAGGAAAAGCGCTGAAATTGTCCAGGCAATTCTGCTTTTGTTAAACATTTTCATAATTTCTTTTGTTTTTTTTAAATTAATTACCAAGCAGTTGGAGTCCAGTCGACTATTGAATCTGCAAACCCTTTTTCAACAGTAACTTCTATAAGTTCTATTGCAGGTGGATCATAAGAACATACAGTTAACTGTATTTCTTCATTTGTGATTGGCATTCGTGTTTTCATAATTATCGTTTTTAAAAATGTAAAAAATGTTATGGAACAAAGGTGAATATATCCACTCCTGGTATTGTTACACAATTCTGTGAATATGTTGCATTATTCACAGATTAGATTTTACTCGTTTTTGAACAAAAATTATTTTTTCACGGCAACTAAATGGTATAAAATAGTTGCATGGCCAGACCACGAATATGGCATAGCAGAGGGGATGTACATTTATTTTACAGAAGACGATTTTGTGGAATTGTTAAACTGGTATTCTGGACAAACACGATCAAATACAATGGGATAATACTATTTAAAAGTCACATTTCTTACTAAATACCCTCGTACTTTATAAAAAAACAAGACCAATTTTCTGTAACCCTTGATGAGGGATGAATGCTCAGGAACATCTGCAACGGCGATTACATCAGCAAAAGTAATGGTTTCTGTTTTGGTCATTGCATCGCCTTTGGCGGTAATGATTGCTTCGCCGTTTTGTTGGCTGTCAGGAAGTGAAATGTGAATGATGCGGTGGAGCACAAATCGCTCTTTGTAGCGGAAGAGGATAATGACTTCTGGCTTAAGTTCTGCGGGGATAAAAGGGCGCAGCCTGACCACATCCACCCCGTCCAGCAGAAGAGGACTCATGCTGTTGCCACGCACAGTAAGTTGAACTGTTATTCCGGCTTTTATGCTCTCTTCTATGATCATAAGAGCATCTATATTTGGAATTTTTTTTGTTGTCCTACTCATCTCACTTAAAAACGGTGATTTTCACAAGTTCTGCTGCCGTGCTATCAGGCAGGCATTGAAGCCGGTAAACTGGGGTGGTCATTATTATATTTGAAATTATTCCGCAGATTTGCTCCTCAAAGTAGTCATCCTTTAGAAAGGCCGGGGGGAATGACGGATAAAGGGCGCCAAATGCTTCAAGTTTGCTGAGTTTTGTAATTTTATTGGCCGGGTGTTGCTGGAGCCTGACAAATGCTGCAACCGGGTATCGCTCGTTGAGGTGGCACCGTCCTTTCCCGCTCCATGGCGATCCGTAAACGAATGGCATCAAATGGTTTGTGCCATCAAATTCTATTCTGACAACCGGACTGTCATCGTTGAGCAACCGGCTTCCGGAAATGTGTTCCAGCCATAATTTTGTATGGGTGCTCTTGCCCGTGCCCGACTCACCGAGAAAAAGGATGGCGCGATTGTTATAGATAATAACCGATGAATGCAAGGCAACTGTTTGCTTTGGTATGGCCACAAAGCCAAATGCTATCCATAGTGCGAATTTAAGATTGTCCGGGTTTAATGAACTTGCAGGGCCACACGTGCAGTTAACCAATGATGAGCCCGGTTCCATATCCAGAATCAGCGGCAAACGTCCATCACCATCCTGTATAATTGTAAAGTTGTATTTAGTCCCATATTTTTGCATGGTACACTTCCCCTCTTCGATGGCGAAGGTATGTACCATCACACCTTCCGTTTCCGGGAAGACAATGTGTGACGGGTTTTGCGATTCGTTAATCACAAACTGCATAATTGGAGGACTTAAAGCAGGTGATTGATTGCTGGTCTTCGGTTGATTTACGAAAGGGCCGAACCCGTAAAGCATTTTTTCTAACCTTTCAGGAAAGTCCGATAACAGTTCTATCGTATATCCTGAAATGTAATAAGTAAGTTTTTTTTCCATCATGCAATTACTTCTTTAAGTTTTTCGAAATCGATGATCCTGTCGCACTTTGTAAGCAAGCTTTCGCGATGGGAGATAATAATGATTGTCCGGTTTTCAGAGAGAAGTTGCCCAAGTGTTTCGGTAATCTCCTCTTCGGTTTTTGCATCAAGTGACGATGTGGGCTCATCCATCAATAACACCTCTGCTCCTTTAAAGTGGGCACGGGCAATACCTACCCGCTGTCGCTCACCTCCCGAAAGGCGTGATCCTGACTCGCCAATCATGGTCGAAATCCCATCAGGCAGCTTCTCGGTTAGCTCGCGGAGGGCTGAAATATCAATAGAACGATCGATTAATTTTGGGTCGGTCACCTCGTTGGGAGAGATATTCTTTCCAAGGGTGCTATCCATAATAAAAACATCCTGAGGTACATATCCAATCAGCTTATGCCAGCCGCTTCTGTTTTCAGGAGTAAGTTCAATGCCATCAATCAACACGCTCCCTTCCTGGGGCTCGTACAATCCCATCAATAGGTAAAGAAGTGTACTTTTTCCCGATCCGGATACTCCACTGATGCCCACCTGTTCACCCTGTTGAATCGTCAATGACAGGTTTTTGAAGATGGGACGGTCCGATCCAAAGCTAAAGCTGATGTTTTTGAGTTCGATGGTATGCTGAAAAGTGAAATTAATATCCGGGAGAGGGCTTTTAATCACAGTAGCCTCGTTGATAATGTCGGTTGTATACTGATTGTTACGGAGTGCCGAATGTTGGGCGATTATTGAGCGCACGGCCGGTAGGAGCCGGAGGGTGGCCACAACAAATATGCCCATGAAAGTACGGAATCCCGATACCTCTCCGGCAAAAAAGTAATAGGCCACAACAACACCTGTGATCATTAATATTACACTGACCTCTATGTATTTTGAAGCCAGGCTCTTTAGTCTTTCGACCTTCATCTTGCTTGCCGATACCTCCGTGATCCCTTCACTGAATGCTTTACTCAGAAGTGGAAAAAAGTTATTTACAACCACATCGGCATAGCCCCTGAAGGTTTCGGTGGTAACCCGCCACTGGTTCTTCTTGGCTTCGTTGTCGGCTTTGCCTGCTTTTTGCAATTCCTCACCGATTTTTAAATGGTAGAACAGAATCACCGGGGCAAATAAAATCAGTTCGATTGCTGCAATGTAAATATTAACAAAACAGAGTGATATAACGATAAGGGCCGAAAGCAATAGATCGCCCGCCATGATCAATGCTGGGTTAAGTACTCCGAAAACATATTGGAAGCAGACCACATTTACATTATGCGACAGGATGGTGGGGCTGTTTTGTTTGATAAAGGAGAGACCGCGGGAGTAATAACCGAAAAAGAGGTTACGGGTATAATGAGCGTATAGTTTAAGCAATACAGCATTTCTGTAGTTGTTGAATTTGTGCAGAAGAATGTTCTTTAGAATGATGAAAAGAAGAACAGCTGCAATGACAACAAGCAGAAACGAACCGTAATTTTCGATCCCTATTGTTTCGTAAAGGGGTTTGAGGTATTTGTTGCTGGTAATGCCCTTGTCTTCGAGTAGCAAGAGCAGCAAGGGTACTAAAACCGCCAGTCCAGCAAGTTCAAGCACGGCCCCTAAAGCAGCAGAGAGCAGCAAAAGTGTCTTTTCGGCATAACTAAGCGGTACGGACTTTAGGGATTTTAGCAGCATAATTAATGCAAAGTTTTAAACGACCGCACAAGTCTATAATAAAATTCCCACCTTCCTATTAAATCATATTTCCATTTGGTATGAACCAGGTATAAGACGCCAATCACCTTTCTTCTGGGGACCCACCAATTCAAGCGCTCATCTAAGTTGATTTTCCTGTATCCATTATTAAAGGTATCGTATAAAACTCTTTCTGTGATGGCTTCACATTTTTCAGGAACCGGCAGTAAAGTCTCGAGCATTCCTAAATATACGTGGGCAAGATGTGTGAATGAACTAAAAAGATTGAACTGCTGCTCTTCTGTGATGATTTTCCGGAAAGACTCAAAGTTGATTCGCCCGGTATTGCGCGTTAAAAAGAGGGCCATGTCGCAAAAATGTCTTAATACCAAACCTGTAGCCAGAAAATGTGTAATGTTATGGCGTATAAGGAACAAGGATGTAAAGTCCGGGGTGGGAATCCGAACTGTAATATCATCAATCGCAATTGTTTCGTATCCTTGTTCTTTAAGAATTCGGTTAAGGTGTACCTCCAGGTTTTTGTCGGTTGGTGTAAAGGTGACATCCAAAAAACTGAGGTGGTTTTCCACAGGAATACCTTTAAAAAAGAAGCTGGAATGTTTAGAACTCTCTCTGTCAACCTCAATTCCTAAGGCCTCGATTACCTGGTTCCCCTTTTCATAGTCTCCGAACAGGTAGATATCCAGATCACCGCACTCCCTGTGGGCCGGAAGAGGATAGTTTTCTGCAAGGCCCAAACCTTTTAACAGCAATAGCTCTATCTTGTTTTCCCTGAAGATGGCAATCAACTCCTTAAGCGCTTCCCTTTGTCGTTTGTTCCTGTCCTCAAACCGCTGAACACTCAGCCCCCAACGGATCATCAACTCCTTTGAAAGGCCGGGCAATGCTTTACCTTTGGGAAGCGCATCAAAAGCGATTGCAAGGACTCCCATATTGGCCGCATTTTCGATTAACCGCTGCCATTGCTCGGTTGTTAGGTCGAAGTCGATCAGCTCTTCATCGCGATTTTGCCAAATGGAATACCTGAGAAGTGATAAAAGGGTACTGTTTTCTTTTGAAAGAACCATGACGAAGCATTTATTAAATAGAAAAAAACAATGTAAGATAAGGGAATGGTTTAGGTTTCAATAAGCCCCACCTTAACCATCGAGTCTATCCACTTTCCAGCATCTGTCTCGGACTGTTCCTTTCCTATTGCGAACCTCTTCTCAAGTAATTGAGCGACACTCTCCAGAGAAAAGTCTATTCCCTGAAGTGAATTCCAAAGCCATTCAGCGCTGTTGTTAAGCAGTATAACTTTTGTCAGATCTACTCCATCTTTGCCTTGCATCACCACCATCTTTTCGCCGGCAATCTCTCTGACTTTATAATTTAATTTTAATTTCATATTTGACAAATATTCAGTTGTCAAAAGTACTAAGTTCTCATCAAAAAACGGGAAAATTAATTTGGAACAAAACTACGCAGGTTTTAATAGGAGTATTTAATTTGTTCCTTATATAGTTTTTTGCAATAAACGCAAAAAACACATCTTGATAATCAAGGAGTCTCGTTAGTTGCGAGATCGAAACTGCGATTGAAACGATGATTGGATAATTGATATGCAGAAATACACGTAGCCCCAAGATCAACGCTAATTTGCGCTTATTAAAGTAGGAGATTCCCCAATTGTACTGTCTGAATAAGCAAATCCGTTTCGAAATAAATCGAAGCGAAAGAGCTGTTTTGATAAATCCGTGTAGTTTATCGGCGCATATTAAACAAAAAAAGGCTGAAATCGTGTGATTTCTGCCTTTTTAAGCTCCTCAGGTAGGACTTGAACCTACGACCTACGGATTAACAGTCCGCCGCTCTAACCAACTGAGCTACTAAGGAATAATATTTTCAAAATGTAAAGAACCAATTTTTAATTTCCTTCGGATTAACCCCGAACCTTCGGGACAGCTCTAACCAACTGAGCTACTAAGGAATATACTTTATTTTCGCCGAAGTACTTATTTCTTCTAAGGCGTTGCAAAAATAGTAAGATTTTCAATAATCTGAAATATATTTGTAAAATAATCTGAAAATAATCTTTGTAATGAGTAATTTGAAAATATTGGGAATAGGGAATGCACTTGTTGATATTATGGTCTTATCTGAGGACGATCAGATAATCAATTATTTAAAGCTGCCAAAAGGCGGGATGACGTTGGTGGATGGTGAACTTTCAGCTATGATTCAAAAAGAGATTGCGCATTTGAATATTAAGGTTGCGACTGGTGGTTCTGTCGCAAATGCGATAAATGGGATCGCCGGACTCGGTGTTGAATGCGGATTTGTCGGTTCAATTGCACAAGATGATCTTGGTTTGCTATTCAAAAACGATATGCTTAAGCGGGGAATCGATGTAAAACTAAAAGGAAGCGAGTTCCCAACCGGTCGCGCTGTCGGTTTCGTGAGCCCGGGTGGTGAGCGTACTTTTGCCACATACCTTGGTGCTGCCGTTGAAATGGGACCTGATGATATAACTCCTGATCTATTTGTAGGGTACGATCTGTTTTTCATCGAAGGTTACCTCGTTTTTAACCAACCTTTAATTATGGCTGCTGCTTCTGCTGCAAAATTGGCGGGACTCACCATCGCACTCGATCTTGCCAGCTACAATGTTGTGGAGGCCAATCTGGATATACTCAACGAATTAGTTGATAATTATATTGATATTGTGTTTGCGAACGAAGAGGAAGCAAAATCATTTACAGGGTTGCAACCTGAAGAAGCGCTTGAAAATCTTGCAAGAAGATGCGATATTGCAGTTGTCAAAGTTGGAAAAGAAGGTGCTTTTGTCCAGCAGGGAACTCAGAAATGGAATATTCCTGCCTTCCCAACTACGGTCGTCGATACTACGGGCGCGGGGGACTACTTTGCGGCAGGATTTTTGGCCGGACTGGCAAATGGATGTGATCTTGGGAAGTGCGGTGTAATTGGCTCGATAATGGCCGGAGAGGTGATTCAGGTTGTCGGTGCGGAGTTGGATGACAGCCGATGGGCAGAGATAAAAAAACTGGCAGAATTGATTTAGACAATTCTGCCAGTTAAAGATTTTGAATCCAATTAAATGAGAGAAGAGGAACTACTTTATTCTGTTTACCAGATAAATAGTTCCTCTTCATTTAAAAGAAATCGAAAACTTCCGTTGCTTTATAATCTGGCAAAATTATTATTGCGCAATCAGCAGAAAATAGTTCTTCTTCCCTTTTTGGATCAGAACATATTTGTCGCCGATCAGTTTTGATTGTGTAATTATTTCATCCGGACCTTCAACTTTTACTTTATTAACCGCCACACCACCGCCTGCAATCGTCCGGCGTGCTTCCCCTTTTGATGGAAAGACGGTTGTCTTTTCTGCCAGCAAATCGATGATATTGATTCCAGCTTCCAATTCAGATTTGGCAATTTCGAATTGGGGAACACCTTCAAAAACAGATAAAAAGGTTGCTTCGTCCAATTTGCGCAAAGTTTCTTCAGTCCCTTTTCCGAAAAGAATTTCGGAAGCTTCGACAGCTAAGTTGTAATCAGCTTCCGAGTGAACCATACAGGTAACCTCTTTGGCAAGCACTTTTTGAAGCTGGCGCAGATGCGGAGCTTGTTGATGTTCTTCAATAAGTTGGTCGACCGTTTCTTTCGATAAAATGGTAAATATCTTGATGTATTTTTCGGCATCAATATCCGAAGTATTTAACCAAAACTGGTAAAATGTATAAGGTGAAGTTCTGACCGGATCAAGCCACACATTGCCAGACTCCGTTTTTCCGAATTTTGTGCCATCTGCTTTTTTAATCAATGGGCATGTGAGTGCAAAGGCCTCACCACCTGCTTTCCTACGTATAAGTTCAGTTCCGGTGGTGATATTTCCCCACTGATCGGAACCACCCATTTGCAGTTTGCAGTTCTTTGTTTCATAAAGGTGAAGAAAGTCGGTTCCCTGCACCAACTGATAAGTAAACTCTGTGAATGACATACCTGCCGCGCCGCTTTCAGGATCGAGTCGTTTCTTAACGGAATCCTTTGCCATCATATAATTGACGGTGATATGCTTACCAATGTCACGAATAAATCCAAGGAAACTGAAATCTTTCATCCAGTCATAATTATTGACCATCTCGGCCGCATTTTCACCCGTCGAGTCGAAATCGAGAAATTTCGAAATCTGAACTTTCAGGCATTCCTGATTGTGGCGCAATGTTGGTTCATCCAAAAGATTACGCTCCTGTGACTTACCTGACGGATCGCCGATCATTCCGGTCGCGCCACCCACCAAAACGATGGGTTTATGTCCCGCCAGCTGAAAATGTTTGAGCATCATTACACCCACAAGGTGTCCGATATGCAATGAGTCAGCAGTCGGATCAATGCCCACATAAGCCGAGGTTACCTCTTTTTTCAACTGTTCTTCCAATCCGGGCATCATGTCGTGAATCATGCCTCTCCATGTCAATTCTTCAACAAAATTCATTTTATATTGTAGTTAAATAATTATAATTCAATTTTATAGTAAATCCGGACAAATAATTGAACATACTGCAAATGATTAATTTGCAGTATGTTATTAAGAATCGAAATAGTCTGCAAAGATACAATTTCCGATTTAAATGATCTTTTCTTTTTTTGCTATTGAAGGTGTTGTAACTAAACAACAGAATTGAATTCCGTTCCAATTCTGTGAATACCTTCAATAATTTTTATTCTTTGTGCAGG
>Ga0209100_1000944_pt1 | contig 21968 bp, 14 predicted proteins | sample lystaG_FD_185480 | JGI IMG/M metagenome (GOLD analysis project Ga0209100, IMG submission 185480) | Glacier valley bacterial and archeal communities from Borup Fiord, Nunavut, Canada, to study Microbial Dark Matter (Phase II) -... | ecosystem: Environmental > Aquatic > Freshwater > Ice > Glacier ...
AACATGGGATACCGAACTGGTTTACAATGTGGGGAAGGCCATCGGAAACGAGGTAAAAGAATATGGTTCTGATATTTTACTGGCTCCTGCACTCAACATTCAGCGCGACCCGCTTTGTGGCCGTAACTTCGAATATTATTCCGAAGACCCGCTGATAGCCGGTAAAACTGCCGCCGCTATGGTAAAAGGGATTCAGTCGAATGGTGTTGGAACTTCTATCAAACACTTCGCTGCGAACAACTCCGAAACCAACCGTATGACGGTAAACACATTTGTGAGCGAACGTGCGCTGCGCGAAATATACCTGAAAGGTTTCGAAATTGCTGTAAAAGAAGCACAACCATGGACGGTGATGTCTTCTTACAATAAAATTAACGGTACCTATACTTCCGAAAACAATGATTTGCTGACGAAAATCCTGCGTAACGATTGGGGTTTTGAAGGTTATGTGATGACCGACTGGGGTGGCGGAAGCGATGTAGTTGCTCAGATGAATGCCGGAAACGATATGATACAACCTGGACAGCCAAAGCAAATTGAAGAAATAATTGCAGCGGTAAAAGGTGGCAAACTCGACGAAAAAATACTGGACCGTAACGTCGGCAGGATACTGAAAATTATGTTGAAAGCACCCCGCTACAACAATTACAAATATTCAAGTACTCCTGATTTAACCGCTCATGCAGCAGTTACCCGTCAGGCAGCGACAGATGGAATGGTTTTGCTTGAGAATAAAGGAAATACATTGCCAATTAAGGCTGGAGTAAAAAATGTTGCAGCTTTTGGGAATACTTCCTACGACTTTATCGCAGGTGGAACCGGTAGTGGCGATGTAAACGAAGCATATACTATTTCATTGTTCGAAGGTTTGACCAATGGTGGCTATACTCCCGATGCCCAGCTGACCAGCACCTACAATTCCTACATAAAAGATGCAAAATCAAAGCAAGGCAAACCAAAGAACCCAATTGCTGCTATGATGGGGGCAAAGGAGCCCGTTTCTGAAATGATAGTTACACCTGAACTGGCCAAAACAATGGCTGATAAATCTGATTTGGCATTAATTACAATTGGTCGTAATGCCGGAGAGGGTCAGGACCGAACAGATACTGAAGGAGATTTCAGGCTGACAGTAACCGAAAAGGAAATGATGAAAAATGTGACTGAAGCTTTCCACGCCAAAGGTAAAAAAGCGATCGTGGTAATGAATGTGGCTGGTGTTGTTGAAGTTGCCAGCTGGCGCGATGTACCAGATGCGATTCTTGTTGCATGGCAGCCCGGACAGGAAGGTGGAAATTCTGTTGTAGATGTTCTGAGTGGAAAAGTAAACCCATCAGGAAAACTGGCCGTTACTTTCCCGATATCTTACTCCGATGCTCCAAGTGCTAAGAATTTCCCGGGTGTTGCCGAAAAATCGGATAAGGTCGACAAAGCTCCCGATCTTTCAGGCTTCTCTTTTATGCGCCGTACACCATGGGAAATGGTATATGAAGATGATATCTACGTTGGATACCGCTATTACAACACCTTCAAAGTTCCGGTTGCATACGAATTTGGTTATGGATTATCTTACACAGGTTTCACCTATTCCAACCTAAAATTAAGCACATCGGATTTCAAGGGCCAGCTTGCGGCTTCGGTTGACGTGAAGAATTCTGGTAACGTTGCAGGACGCGAAATCGTTCAACTTTATATCGGTGCACCTTCCGGAAAGCTGAATAAACCAGCAGAAACTTTGGCGGCTTACGGTAAAACAAAACTTCTGAAACCGGGTGAATCACAAACCATTAGTTTCAAAATCGAAACCAGGGATTTCGCTTCATTCAACGAGCCAACATCCACCTGGATTGCCGAAGCCGGAACTTATAACCTGAAAATCGGCGCTTCTTCACGGGCTATCAAACAAACGGCAACCTTCAAAATTACCAAAGAACTCGAAGCCGGTAAAGTAACCAAAGCATTGGTGCCAACCCGCGAAATCAACAAGCTGACTTCAAAATAATCAGATTAAGAATAAGATGGAAACAGCTTCAAAAACTTGCATATATGTACTTTGGGTAACCCTTCTTTTAAGCTTTGGCTGTAGTCCCAAATGGACAGAGAAAGACAAAGGAACATTTAAACAGATCAGCAACGAAGGTGGGCTAACATTGGGATATTCGTCAACTTCAGGAGTAAAGATTCTCACAATTGATCGTCTGGCATTTAAAGACCTGAACAAAAATGGAACGCTTGATATTTACGAGGACTGGCGCTTGCCGGTCGATAAACGGGCCAAAGATCTTGCGTCCAGATTGTCGGTTGAACAAATGGCCGGACTGATGTTGTACAGTGGTCACCAGGCCATACCAGCAGTCCCGGGCGGCCCTTTTGGCGGAACCTATGGCTCAAAACAGTTTAAGGAAAGCGGAGCCCAATCAAGTGACCTGACCGATCAGCAAAAGAAATTTTTAACCGAAGACAACCTGCGTCATGTGCTGATTACATCGGTTGAAAGTCCAGCAATTGCAGCCCAATGGAACAACAATGCACAGGCTTTGGTCGAAGGAATTGGCTTTGGAATTCCTGCCAATAATAGTTCCGACCCACGCCATGGCAGCGATTCGTATGCCGAATTTAATGCAGGTGCAGGTGGTAAAATTTCCATGTGGCCCGGAACATTGGGGATTGCTGCAACATTTGATCCGTTAGTAATGAAACAGTTTGGCGAGATTGCCGCTGCAGAGTACCGTGCATTGGGAATTACAACCGCACTTTCGCCGCAGATTGATTTAGCCACCGAACCGCGTTGGAGCCGTTTCGAGGGAACGATGGGTGAAGATCCAAATCTGACCACCGATATGGCAAGGGCTTATGTGGATGGTTTTCAAACCTCTACAGGAACTGCGGAAATCGCAGGTGGTTGGGGTTATAAAAGTGTGAATGCCATGGTGAAACACTGGCCGGGCGGTGGTCCCGAAGAAGGCGGTCGCGACGCACATTTCGGATATGGTGCCTATGCCATCTATCCTGGCAATAATTTAAAAGATCACACGAGACCATTTACCGAAGGTGCTTTCAAACTCGAAGGTGCCACAAAAATGGCGGCAGCCGTGATGCCTTATTACACAATATCATTTAATCAGGATACGCTGAACAACGAAAATGTGGGTAACAGCTACAATAAATACCTGATCACGGAGTTGCTTCGTGGCAAATACGGCTACGATGGTGTCGTCTGTACCGATTGGGGAATTACCAAGGATGTAACAGCGATTGACCAGTTCCAGGGGAAATGCTGGGGCGTTGAAAAACTGACCGAAGCCGAACGTCATTACAAAGCCATTGAGGCAGGTGTTGACCAGTTTGGCGGCAACAACGAAATGGGACCAGTGATTGAAGCATACAAGATGGGAGTTGCAAAACACGACTCAACCTTTATGCGTAAGCGCTTTGAGCAATCGGCCGTACGATTACTCCGTAACGTCTTTAGAGTCGGGTTATTTGAAAATCCCTATCTTGATGTTGCTGAGACCGCCAAAACGGTGGGCTGTCCTGAATTTATGAAAGCCGGATACGATGCCCAGTTGCGTTCGGTGGTGATGTTGAAAAATCTACAAAAAACCCTTCCGCTCAAAAAACAGTTGAAAGTTTACATTCCCAAGAAATTTGTACCCAGCGGACGCAACTGGTTTGGAATTGAAACACCCGAAAGCTGGAAAGATGCGGTCAATCCGGAAGTTGCGAAGAAGTATTTCCAGTTGGTAGACAAACCTGAAGAAGCAGATTTTGCACTTGTTTGCGTCGACAGTCCCAAAGGTGGGGTCGGCTATTCGCAAGAAGATGTAATAAAGAAAGGAAATGGTTATGTCCCAATTAGTTTGCAATACAGTCCTTATAAAGCTGACGAAGCTCTTGAGACAAGTATTGCTGGTGGAAGCCCGCTGGAAAGTTTCACCAATCGCACTTACAAGGGAAAAACAGTTGTAGCTTCAAATTCAAACGATATGATTAGAATAACGGAGACAAAGGCAAAAATGGGTGGAAAACCTGTAGTTGTAGTTGTTAAAGTTTCGAACCCAATGGTTTTTACAGAGATTGAAAAGAGTGCAAGTGCGATTGTGATTCATATGGGAGTTCAGGATCAGGCCATCATGGATATCCTGACAGGTGCCGCAGAACCTTCCGGATTATTACCTTTCCAGATGCCGGTTGATATGAAAACGGTCGAGGAACAATTTGAAGATGTTCCGCGTGATATGAAATGCTATGTTGATGCTGAAGGAAATACCTATGATTTTGCCTTTGGGTTAAACTGGAGTGGCATTATTAACGATAAAAGAGTCGCCAAATACAAGAAATAGCTTGATCTCCAATTAAATATCTGATTCATTTTAGTCATGATGGGTGTTGCCGAAAAAACGGCATCACCCATTTTTTTGCAGGTAAAGCCGTCCAAACTTGATTTATTTTATTTTTCTGTTCATGTCCCGTTCTTCTCATTTGACAATAAAGGTTATATTTACATACCAAAATAAACTCAAAAATCAGACGGATGAATAGCTTAAGTAAAATCCTTCTTTTTGTTGTGATAATCATATCCGGAATTTTTTCCGGAAGTTCTTCCTCGGCTCAGGTCAAAAGAGACACGCTTAAAGTGCTATTTGTCGGGAATAGTTACACTTATGTACAGAACCTTCCTCAGGTAGTATCAATCATATCCGACAGCACAAAAACCAAGCTTGTGACACGGAAATCAACCATTGGAGGCGCATATCTCAGTGAACACTGGTATGGCAACAGAGGGCTTAAAACGAAGGATATCATTACGAAGGGGCACTTTGATATAGTCATTCTACAGGAGAATAGCATGGGTACGATCCAACAACCTGATAGCACGATCAAATACGCGAAACTTTTATGCCAACTAATAAAGGAATCGGGAGCAAAACCCTGTTTATATATGACCTGGGCACGAGAAAAAGTGCCTCAATATCAGGATGAGATTACGATTGCCTATTCCAAAATAGCCAAAGAAAACGGAGCGATTCTGGTACCTGTTGGAAAAGCCTGGCAATTGGCACTGAAATTACGACCAACAATCAATTTATACGATCCGGATGGTAGTCATCCTTCAAGTTTGGGAGCTGTTCTATCGGCATACGTTTTTGTAGGTGCACTCACAAGTGAAGTTCCTGCTTCAATCCCCGGATGGTATGGAATCACTGATATTGATGGTGAATCGGTTCAGCTCATGAGTATAGATAACCTTGATGCTATTTTCTTTCGGAAAGTTGCAGAACAAACGCTGCGTGAATCAGGCCTTCTGAAATTATAATCCATTCTTCTGAAATACTTTTGAATATAACTATCAAATAATGATTTAATTGAATATGCTATGAAGAAAAAAATACGCTTCTTCGGTTTATGGACGATTGCTGCTTTATTTGTATTGTCGGTTACGCAGTGCAATGCCCAAAAGCTTGTCAAGATACAGTTTGACAGCAATAAAGAGGTTTCGGGTCAAAAATTTGCAATCAAGGATATTTCTCCCGGACTTCCCTCTAACTGGGACAAGTATAACTTTGTAGTTCTGGAGTTTAAATCGACAACGCCACAACGGTTCCAGGTTGGTTTTACAACCAAAACCGGCTACAACGAACTAAGGGTGATGAGCTACACCGCAAATGGCTGGAGCAAACTTGCAATTCCTTTGAGGTTTTACAGGGAATTGCCGGGTGCAGCGCTCGATTTGGCTGCGACCTATAACCAGGCCCGTTACACGGGATGGATCAATCTTGGAGGGAAACGTGGTCCGTTAAAAGGCGTGGATACGATCGGCATCCGAATGAATGCACCAATCAATAACCCGGTTATCGAACTCCGTTCAATTGCTCTTTCCGTCGAAGACCCAGGTGACCAGTACCTTGGAAAAATTCCGGTTGTCGATGAATTTGGGCAATGGAACCTGGGTGATTATGATGGAAAAATTAAATCAGAAACTCAGCTTAAAAAAGAGTGGGCCGCTGAAGAGAATGAAAAAGTTTCAACAAAAGCCTATAATTACTCCAAGTTTGGAGGTTACCTCAATTCAAAAGTCAAAGCAACAGGTTTTTTCAGGACAGAAAAAATTGATGAACTTTGGTGGTTTGTCGATCCCGAAGGTTACCTTTTTCTATCAGTTGGTGTTGATTGTGTAAATCCGGGAGGTGGCGGAAATGCGATCAATATCGACAAACGGAGAAACCTATACAAGGAATTACCTCCCGCTGGAATCGGAACAAATCCTGAAAGACCTAATTCTGCATCATTTGGTACCTGGAACCTTTTCCGCAGGTATGGCAATGAATATCCTGCCAAGTCCAAATCGATGATTATTAAGCGCATGGATAAATGGGGGCTCAATACAATTGCCAACTGGTCGAGTCCGGAAGTAACCAACCTGAACCAAAAAGCATTCATGTTACAGTTGCACGGTATTGGTATCGAAGATGGTATCATGGGTTTGCCCGATGTTTACACGCACGAATTTGCATCCAAGATTGATGATGCCTGCAAAGCGTTTGCCGGACCTTATAAGGAAAATCCCTGGTTAATCGGTTATTTCACAGGGAACGAACCTTCGTGGCTGGAGCAGGAAGAACGGCTTTGCGGACTGATCCTCGATGGTACCGACAAACCGATCAAAAGTGAATTAAAAAAATACCTGGCCAACGGTGATTCTCCCGAACGCAGAAAGCAGTTTATCTATACCACGTTCCGGATTTTTCTTAAAACAGTGGATGCTGCTGTTAAACGATACGATCCCAATCACCTGAATCTTGGGATGCGTTTCGGACACGTTCCGGGAAAGGAGATACTGGATATTTGCAAAGATATTTTTGACGTATTCAGCTTCAATTGTTACGATCTGTATCCGAAAAAAGAATTTATGGATCAGATACTTGCCGGAACCGGATTGCCAATGATCATCGGTGAATATCATTTTGGAACTGTAGACCGGGGAATGGCGCAGTCGTTGTGGCAGGTAAATTCGCAGGAAGAGCGGGGTGTCGCTTACAGGTATTATACCGAGCGTGCTTATGCCCATCCGGGATTAATCGGAACCGCCTGGTTTCAATGGTCCGACCAGGATTTAACCGGTCGTCGGGATGGCGAAAACTATAACTGCGGTTTGGTTGACGTCACCGATCGTCCCTATCAACATCAGGTGGAGGCAATGATGGAAACGGCGAAACGTTTAAATGATATTCACACGGGGAAGATAAAACCAGTTGATCAGGCTCCTGTTAAAGCCCGCGGACATGGTACGATCCCCGATTTATGGAATAAATAACCAATTAAAAATATGAAGTATTTAGCTTATTCATTTATTGTTATCATCTGCCTTCTAAATATCGGAACGGCTAATGCTAAAAAATCAAAGAAAGTTTCACCCGAAAGTTTTATCCGGATTGTCGGCCAGAACCTGATCGCACCCAGCGGCGAAAAGTTTTTTATTAAAGGAACTAATCTTGGCAACTGGCTCAATCCGGAAGGTTACATGTTCCTCTTTAAGAAGACAAATGCACCTCGATTGATCGACCAGGCTTTTAAGGAAATGGTTGGTCCCGATTTCACCAATGAATTCTGGAAACTATTCAAAGACAATTATGTAACCAGGGCCGATATCAATTATCTTAAAAGAACTGGAACGAATACGATTCGATTGCCTTTCCATTATAAGCTCTTTACGGAAGAGGATTACATGGGAGTGCATTCAGGGCAGGATGGGTTTCAGCGCACTGATAGTCTGATAAGCTGGTGCAAAGATGCCGGAATTTACATCATCCTCGATATGCACGACGCTCCTGGCGGTCAGACGGGTGATAATATCGATGACAGTTACGGCTATCCATGGCTTTTTGAAAGCACCGAAAGCCAGAAGTTATTTTTTGACATTTGGGCCAAAATCGCTGACCGTTACAAAAATGAACCTGTCATTTTAGGCTATGACTTGCTGAATGAACCGATTGCACCGTATTTTGGTGACGATATGGAAAAACTGAATGCTGACCTTGAACCGCTTTATAAAAAGGCAGTTGCAGCAATCCGGCAATCAGACAAAAACCATGTCATTCTTCTCGGAGGTGCTCAGTGGGATGGGAATTTTGATGTGTTTAGCGACTGGAAATTTGATGACAAGATCATGTACACCTGCCATCGCTATGGTGGTGAGCCAACAGCAGAAGCCATTCGGAAAATCATTGACTTCAAGAATAAAACAAACCTCCCAATGTACATGGGTGAAATTGGGCATAACAAAGATGAATGGATCGCTTCTTTTTGTAAAACGATGGTGGACAATAACATCGGCTACACCTTCTGGCCTTACAAAAAAATGGGTGATTCCACTTCATTCGTTCATGTAAATAAACCTGAAAACTGGGATAAGATCATGGAATTTACAGAGAAACCACGGGGCAATTACAAAGATGTTCGTGAAGCCCGTCCCGATCAGGCGTTGGCACGCAAAGCACTGCTTGAATATATCGAAAGTTGCAAGTTCTCCAATTGCACCAAAAACGACAACTATATTAAGGCGTTGGGATTGAGGCCATAAATTAACGACTTTAGTGTTAAAGATAGATCTCATTTGAGATTTATTTCTAAATAGCTTGGAACATTGATTTTTTGTAAAAATAAATTTGTACTTTTGAATTTCAATAGCTAATATATTATCCGCAAAACTTAAAATATGGATTTAATAGCTAATATATTATCCGCAAATGATTTTTCACTTGACGACTTCAACCCAGGCAAAATCACACAAAAAATAGCGGAAAGGGTGAAAAGAAACAGATTGGAATTGAATCTTAGCCAAAGTGCTCTGGCAACCAGATCCGGGGTAAGTTTAGGGAGTCTGAAACGATTTGAACAATCGGCTGAAATATCGCTTAAAAATTTGGTAATGTTGGCTATATCCTTAAATTCGACACAAGAATTTAGCTCTCTTTTCTCCGGAAAACAATACAAAAGCATTGACGAATTATTAACGAAAAATAAAGCAAAAACCGCAAAAAGAGGGAGGCGAAATGTTTAATAAGCCCAAATCGGTCATCGTTTTTCTTAATGGTGAAAGAGTGGGAAGACTTGCACTTACCCCAGAAAATCTATGCGCTTTTGAATATGATTCTATATATCTGAAGAATGGACAATCTATTTCGCCGTTCTATCTTCCACTTCAACCGGGTGTATTCATTGCCAGACTTGATCCGTTTTTCGGTAACTTTGGAGTTTTCAACGATTCACTTCCCGACGGGTGGGGAAATTTGCTTTTAGATCGGTATTTAAACTCTAAAAAAATTAATCCTTCTAGCTTGTCCTTGTTGGATCGTCTAAGTCTTGTAGGATCATCAGGAATGGGAGCACTTGAGTATAAGCCAGACAATAGCTATGCATCTGTTGAAGGCATTCCCAATCTGGATTTTTTGGCAACTGAAGCTGAAAAGATATTGAATCATAAAGATACGGGAACATCTCTCGAAATGCTTTTCAAATTCGGTGGTTCTTCCGGCGGAGCACGACCCAAAGTACTTCTTAATATTAATGGGGATGAATGGTTGATCAAATTCAGATCAACAATGGATCCTAAGAATGTTGGACAAATTGAATGTGAATATGCTTTGCTCGCCAAAGAGTGTGATATAGAGATGCCTGAAACCCGGCTGTTTGAAGGTAAATATTTTGGTGTCGGACGTTTTGACAGAGATAACAAAGCGAAAATTCACATGTTGAGTGCTGCAGCATTACTCAATGCCGACTACCGAATTCCTTGTCTTGACTACCAGGGTTTAATGACTGCCTGCTTTAAACTTACTGGCAATATCGACGAGGTTTATAAGCTATATCGGTTAATGGTTTTTAATGTGCTTATCAAAAACAGAGATGATCATGCCCGGAATTTTTCCTTTTTGCTTAAAGATGGGAAATGGAAACTTTCTCCGGCATATGATTTGCTACCATCAAATGGCTTTAACGGATTCCATACAACCACGATTGCAGGTCAGGGAGATCCAAAATACAGTGATATTTACAATGTCGCGCTAAGTCTGGGTCTGAACAAAAACAGAATAAAAGAGATTTATGAAATGATTGAATCGAAGTGTAGTACCTTCAGAATCTCATAAATTGAAGGATACAAATAAAAATCAGATATTATGAATATTTTTAAAATTTCTGCAGCATTTTCACTTTTAGCCATTTGGGGTTGCAGCACACCGCAAAGTAATAAAATAGTTGAACATTCGGCTAAATCTACAATACCTATTAATGCACAGGCATATACAACGGCCAAAGATACAACCTTGCGGTTGACTCAAACTTCAGATGTCTCTTTTGCTGACTTTGGACAACCACTTGAAACGCAGGTATGTGTATTTGTCGATCCCACCAAAACATTCCAGACAATGGTTGGCATTGGCGGCGCCTTAACCGATGCTTCGGCCGAAGCTTTTGCTAAACTATCCAAAGAGATTCAAAAAGAATTTCTTACAGCCTATTACGATTCTAAAAAAGGGATTGGTTATAACTTTGCCAGAACGAATATTGCCAGTTGCGATTTTTCGAGCGATACCTATGGCTATATTGCAGATAACGACTCACTGCTAACCTCATTTAGTGTTGCCCACGATGAAAAATTCCGTATTCCATTTCTCAAACAAGCAATCGCCGCTGCTGGCGGCAAATTACCACTTTTTGTAAGTCCCTGGAGTCCACCGGCCTGGATGAAAGATAATAATGATGTGCTGCATGGTGGAAAACTTCTTCCGCAATTCAGTCAGGCATGGGCGAACCACTATGTGAAATTCATCAAAACCTATGAGGCACTGGGTATTCCGGTCTGGGGACTTTCGGTCCAGAATGAACCGATGGCAAAACAGAAATGGGAATCGTGCATCTTTACAGCTGAAGAAGAAAGGGATTTCATCAAAAACTACCTTGGACCTACTTTGCATAAAAATGGATTTGGTGATAAAAAACTCATCGCGTGGGATCACAACCGCGATTTGATCTACCAAAGAGCCCGCACTTTATTGAGTGATTCAGTTGCTGCAAAATATATCTGGGGAATTGGTTTTCACTGGTACGAAACATGGACCGGCAGCGGTATGCAATTCGAAAACCTGAAACGCGTCAACGAAGCTTTCCCTGACAAAAACCTCATTTTCACCGAAGGGTGTGTTGAGAAATTTGGCCTTGACAGAATTAATGATTGGTCACTCGGCGAAAAATATGGCTACTCGATGGTCAACGATTTTAATTGTGGTACAGTTGCCTGGACAGACTGGAACATTCTTTTGGATGAAAACGGAGGACCAAATCATGTAGGCAATTTTTGCTTTGCCCCTGTCCATTCCAACACAAAAACCGGCAAACTGATGTATACCAACAGTTACTATTACATCGGGCACTTTTCAAAATTTATCCGGCCCGGAGCCAAACGGATCAGCTGTTCAACTAATCGCGATAAACTTCAATCTACGGCTTTCCTGAATCCAGACGGGAAAATAGTTGTGGTTGTCTTGAACCTTTCGGATGAAAAACTGCCATTCCAATTGTCAATTGGGGGGAAAGCTGCTCCTGTTACCAGTTTACCACATTCTATTATCACTGTAATCATTTAATATTCAGGAATAAATAAGGTTCAATTTAATTCGCAAATAAAAACATAAATACCAAATAGTAATCGGATACAAAACCACTATTTATGCTAATTATCACAGCCATACTGATCGGACTTGTGTTGATCGTTGTATTTACCTCTGTCTTAAAATACAACACCTTTCTTTCGATATTTGCTGTTTCACTTATCATTGCACTGATCACCCTGCCACTTCAGGATGTAGTCCCAACTATTTTAACCGGATTTGGCAATACGATGAAATCGATAGGATTGATCATTATTTTCGGAATCATCCTTGGGCTCATCCTCGACAAAACACATGCGACAAAGAGCATTGCTCACGCCATTTTAAAGCTGACCGGGAAGAAAAACGCAGGCCTTGCTGTTCATTCTACAGGTTTTATTACCGGCATTCCAATTTTCTGCGATTCGGGATTTATTGTGCTTCAGGGAATTAACAGATCATTGGTTGAAAGTACAGGCAAGCCAATGGTATTTATGGCTTCGGTTCTTGCCGCTGGCTTGTATTCAGTTCATTGTTTAATTCCGCCCCACCCAGGTGCCACTGCTGCTGCCGGTATTATGTCGGCCAATATCGGACAGCTTATTATGATTGGACTTCCGGTTGCCGCAGTAGCTGCATTGTCAGGATTTCTTTGGGTTAAGTTCATCACGAGAAATGACCTTAATACCCTGCCAATTGACAACTCAGACAAAAATAATCAGAACGAAACAATTGAATTACCTTCTGCTTTCCGGTCGCTGTTGCCAATTGTTGTGCCTGTCCTTTTACTAAGTGGCCGGTCGTCTTTTTCACTTCTCGCACCTGGAGATCAGGGGGCTCTAACCAAAATAATTTCCTTTTTAGGAGAACCCATTATTGCATTGATGATAGGGATTCTGCTTGCTGTTTCGCTGTATAAAAAGGTGAATTCAAAAGAATTAAATGAGTTATTCGATCTCTCCATCGAAAAAGCAGGAACCATTCTTGCCATTACAGCTGCGGGCGGCATTTTCGGCACTGTGATTAAGGCAACCGGTATTGGTGAAGTCGCCGGAGTATACCTGGCCGCGACCGGACTTGGATTATTTGTTCCGTTTCTGATTGCCTCTTTTTTGAAGACTGCACAGGGTTCTTCCACCGTCGCCATCATGACAACCGCCTCCATTATTTCACCCATGCTGGCATCGCTAAATCTGAATGGCAGCAGCGGCATTGTACTTGCTACATTGGCGATGGGAGCCGGATCGATGTTCATTTCACATACAAATGATTCCTATTTTTGGGTGATTACCAAATTTTCGGATCTGGAAGTGAAATCGACACTTCGGGTCTGGACAACGACTACAGCCGTAATGGGAATTTTTGCATTTGCGGCTGTTTGGATACTTTCGCTGTTTTTAAGATAACTCACCTTTATAAAAACTTCACTAAAGCTTTTAAAATGAATAACCGGCAAATTGCACTTGAAATATTTTTAGCTGGGGTTGAAAGTGTAAAGCCCGATATGCTGATCAGTGAATCAATTACTTATTCGGGGCAACAGTTAGTAATAAACAATAAGGTATTTGATCTTTCAGCGGTTCAAAATATTTATGTGACCGGCGCCGGAAAGGCAAGCGCCCTGATGGCACAGGCACTGGAGTCGGTCCTTGGTTCTGCGATAACAGGCGGGCATATTGTAACCAAGTATGGCCATTCGGTTCCTCTCAAGTACATCGGCGTGAGTGAAGCCGGTCATCCGGTACCCGACGAAAACGGGCTAAAGGGAACAGCTCAAATGATTGAATTCATACAAAAAGCGGATAAGAATGACCTCGTAATCTGTTTGATATCAGGAGGAGGATCAGCTTTGCTCACAGACGTCCCCGAGGGTTGCACGCTGGCTGACCTGGCATCATTGAACGATTTGCTGCTGAAAAGTGGCGCAGACATTGGGGAAATTAATTGCGTCAGGAAACATCTCTCAGCGATAAAAGGGGGCCAATTAGCAAAAATGGCCTCACCCGCAATTGTTATTAGTTTGATCCTATCAGATGTGATTGGTGATCCGCTTGATGTGATTGCTTCCGGCCCGACAGCACCCGATGAATCTACTTTTGCCGATGCGGCGGCTGTACTAAGCCGTTACAGGTTAACATCAGAAGTTGCACCTGCTATTCTGAAGATTATAAATGAAGGCGTTCAAGGGAAACGTCCGGAAACCTTAAAAAAAGATGATCCGGTTGTTAATCAGATCAATAATTTCTTAATAGGAAATAATAAACTGGCGCTTCAGGCAGCTAAATCAAAGGCCGAAAACCTGGGATTTTATACGCAGATTGAATCGAGTACCCTCTCCGGGATTGTAGAGGAAATCGCACCCCTCATCGTTGAAGCCGCGATAAATTGCAGAAATGAGCATAAAGGGAGGAAGACCTGTTTATTGTTTGGTGGAGAACCAACTGTGAAGATTTCAGGCAATGGATTGGGCGGGCGAAACCAGCACCTGGCACTCCTTTGCGCAAAGCTCCTTCACAACCAGACCGGTATTACCATTTTATCAGGTGGTACTGACGGTACAGACGGACCAACAGATGCTGCCGGAGCAGTTGTTGATAATCAAACATTCAGCAATGGAAAAATACGCAATCTGGATATTGACCACTATCTTCAGAATTGTGATTCGTACCATTTTTTCCGGCAGGAAGGTGGACTGGTAACGACGGGTCCGACGCAAACCAATGTGATGGATATCAGCATCGTATTGATCGAATGATATCTGTTATTTGCCAAGGCATTGCAACAAATTGGTTATCACCGATTGCATACATGGTCGGACACTCAGGAACAATATAAAAGGCTCTTTGCGGCTTCAAATCGTGTATAGTGATGGCCATTGATTTGGTGCGATGCGGCTGAGGGGAAAACTTGGCATCTATCGCAGCAATACAGGTATTCCCTTGATAAATTACTAAATCACATTCGGCACCATCTGCAGTCCGGTAAAAAAAGTAATTGTATTCATCACCTAATGTATTAATAATATCTTCGACAATATAACCTTCCCAGAGATTCCCTAACATAGGATGCCTAAGCAAATCTTCATAAGTTGATATTCCCAACAGAGAATTCACAATTCCAGAATCTCTAATATAAATTTTGGGGGTTTTAACCAACCGCTTCCCGATGTTTGAATGCCATGGTTGTAAAAGCCTAACTATAAAAGATCGCTCAAAAAAGGAAATTGCATTGCCTACTATAGGTGAAGAAACACCTAAAGAATTGGCTAAACTACTAAAATTCAGCAACCCACCCTGTGAAGCTGAAATCATCTGAAAGAGCCGTTGAAGGTTGGTTGGCGAAGTATTTAAACCCAACATCCTAAGATCACGCTCAAAGTAAGCGGATAGAAAAGATTTAAACCACACGCTGCGAATGGCATTATCATTTTGCTTGAATGATTCAGGAAAACCACCTTTGAGCCAATGATCCCTGAAATCAGTTAAGTGCTGTATTTCTGTATGTTCAAATGGAGTCAATTCGAGGTAAACGATCCTTCCGGCAAGTGTTTCATTACTTAAAAACAGCAATTCAGGATTGGCTGATCCGAGTAAAATAAACCTGCCATTTACTCTGTTGTTGTCGATAACAGCACGCAAAACCGGAAAAAGATCTGGTCTCCGCTGAATTTCGTCGATGATTACTGTTTTGTTTGATACCGAATTAAGAAATTCAACCGGATGCATGAGAGCTCCCAAATCGGCAGGATTCTCAAGATCAAGGTAAATACTTTCTTTTGCTAATTGCTCCCTGATTTCTTTAACCAAAGTTGTCTTGCCTGCTTGTCTGGGACCAAGTAAAGCTACTGCAGGGAAATGCTCCAGAAGCATTAACAGTTTGTTCTCTATGGTTCTTTTGATATACATTGCTCTATATTTATCCCCGTAAATTTAAATATATATTTTAAATTTACGGGGATAAATATAGGAATACTCATTACAAATACAAAATGATTTTCGATCGTAAAACTAAGCCTCGAAAAGCGCATCCATTGAAATATCATTCTGAACCAGGCCTACTGAATGTATATTCGACTGAAGTCCGTAAGTTGTAATCAAGGTTAGAAACACCGATTTTCGTGTTTTGGTCTCTGTTTTGAATATTCCAATCTTGTTCCGCAATTCATCGGCGTATTTAGAATCAATCAGATACGGATTGATTGAGAATTTCATCTCGCATAGATTAATCACATGATCGCGTCTGTCGATCACCAAATCAATTTGCGCCCCGTTTTTAACCGTTGCACTTCGCCAGGATGAGGTTGTGCTGTAAACGCCACTGATACCAAGGGCATTTTTGATTTGCGGCAAATGACAAAGGCAAACCTGTTCGAATGCATAGCCGCTCCATGCCCTGTGTTTTGGATTGTCGATTGCGTTGATCCATTGATTAGCATCCTTTGGTTGGCTATCTTTCAGGAATTTGAGATAAAACAACGAATAAAAATCAACCAATTGATAGATACTGTTTCTCGACTTCTTTCCCAAAGGATTGTATTTTAGTATAAACCCACTCTCCTCCAACTCATTGAGCAAACGTGTTGTGCTTCCGGCATTGGGGAGTCCTGTTTCGTCAATAATCTCATCACGGGTCAATCCCATCCCATTTTGCGCCAACGCATTAACAATCGATGAATGTTTCTCGTGTTTGTTGAACAACGACTTGAACAGGTTATTGAATTCCGTACGTAGCAAACCATTTTCGCTAAAGCATATATTTTCAATATTTTGCACAGAACTCAAACCCGGTTTAACTTCATCCCAGTAAAAAGGAATACCTCCAAAAGCCATGTACAATTGTATAATCTGGTACCTGTCAAGGAGCGCGTTTTTCGTCTGCAGATATTGCTCACATTCGTGCAATGTAAACTGAACTATTCTCATCCGTTTTGTAACCCGGTTGTGGAGTCCGCCTTTGTTGTTTATCAACTTATTAATCATCCACGACGCAGCTGAACCGCATACAATCAATAAAATATCATCACGCCCTGATGCCCAGCTGTTCCAAAAATGTTCTAACGCGGAAATAAATCCAGACTTTGGCGTATCGAACCAAGGTAATTCATCGATAAATACAACTTTCTTCGAATCTTTACTGGACTCAAGCAATAAAATCAATTGTTGAAATACTGAGATCCAGTCGTTAGCTGGAGCATTAACCTGTTCCGGAGCTGCTTTTCGAAGTGCCAGGTTGAAATTAGTCAGCTGCTGCATCATGGATGCATTGCTTAATCCGGTGACCTGAAAGGTAATCTTCCCCTCGAAAGCCGACCGAATCAGAAAGGTTTTACCCACTCTGCGGCGTCCATACACAGCTAAAAAATCGGATTGACCTGATTTATAAAGCTCAAGAAGTGTTTCAAGGTCTTTTTCTCTGCCAACTATTGCTTTCATATTTCATTTATAATTGGCTTCAAATATAACTAAATCATGAGATATAGCCAAATATAACCAACAAATTGTATTTTTGAAAATGAGAAGATATAATAGCAAAATCTATATTTGGCTACAAATCAATATCAATTATACTTATAGCCGAATTAGAAAAAGTGTTTTCTCAGGAATGCCCACCCACAATTATGCGCATAATCTTAAGGTTGAGAACAATAAAACGCCATGCCTGCCAAATCAGGTTGCGGCGCCAGAAGCGTGTTACTCCGGTTGGTATTGGAGGATAGGATTCATCGTAATATCCGCGAACTATATTTTTTGCCATCACTGTAGTTTTATTTAATTACTGAAAATCAAAGACCTATTCGGGTAAAAGCCACCAGAACGGGTATCCTTTTGCCTTATGAATAAACATATAGTGCAGAAATAGTTTGATCCAATGCCCGGCCAGACCGGCTTCACCCATTGTGTAATTGAGATCACGCCCCCACTCTGGAAACTTCTGCCAGTCGGGAACAATTGGAAAGACAGTCATTGTAGCCGCATTCCCTTTCAACAAGCTAAACCCAGCTGAAACGACACAAGCCGCACCCATCTTTCCCATCGAAGCTTTGTGTTTAAATACCGTACGACCTGTGAGGATCTGATCGACAATATTCAGCGCCACAATTTTACCAATAACTCCCGATGGCATTCCTGTTCGTGGTGGAGCAGGTGTAATAAGCGTTCCGTTAGGGCTTTTTATAGGTTTTGAAATCTGGTGAGGTGGCGCAAAAGCGATACCGGTCGCAAAAATATTCGCGAAAGCGGGATTCTGATAAACCGACGGCCAATCATCAACCGACCAGTCCTCGAATGCTTTACCCGAATAATCGGCATCCACCTTCATAAAGCCGCTTGGAGCAAAGAGTTTAGCGGTAATATCTTCACCCACTTTATCAAACGCCTTTAACCCAACGCCCGCAAAAGCCGGAATAAGCATCGCAAAATCGAATGGCTGCGTATGCATTTGTCCATCGAGGGTTTCGTAATGAGCAAGACCTTCCTCTATTTTTGATACACCGGCGCGTTTTATCCATCGAATGCCATATTCTGCAAAAATCGATTCACTGAAGACTTTTGTTGGGGTGACATAACCGCCTCTTTTAATGAATGCACCACCCATTCCGAAATCACCCAGCTCATATTCATTTGATATCCAGGTGATCTCAGCCATGTGCAATAATCCTCGTGACTTGATCTCGTAAGCAACATTGAGCGCATATTCGAAGGCTGCTCCCTGGCAAGTAGCTGTAGGATGCCCGGTACCAATCAGGAAACGAAGCTTCTCCCCTTTCTCCATTCTTAACAGGCAGGATTGAAGAGCGCCCCAGGTAGACACCGCATGATCGCAGGAGCAAACAGAATGGGTGAATTTGTTCGGACCCAATCCTTCCGTAGCTTCAAAGTTAAGTTTTGGTCCGGTAGCATTTACGAGGTAATCGTAATCAATTTTATCAGTTTCGCCACGCCGGACTTCACCCGTGTACTCGATGGCGATGTAAGGCCGGTCCATCGTCTGATCGCCTTCGGGAAAAACGGCAGTGGCCTTCGCTTGCCGGAAGTCGATTTTCCAACGGTCGTAAACTGGCTGAAGTTTAAACCGCACCTGGTCAATGGTCATTTTTCCTACCCCGACCCAGATATTTGAAGGGATCCACTGGTAATAAGCACCCGGACTAACAACAACAACCTCGTGTGCCCGACCCAGTTTTTTCTTTAGAAATGCTGCTGCAGTATGTCCGGAGATACCTGCGCCCAAAACAACAATTTTTGCCATGTTAAAGGTTATAAAATTGAATTGTGACTAAATCTCTAAATCAAAATCGCACTGCCATATAAAAAGCTTACTTACAAAGGTTCAGAATCAAAACACACATATCGTTTGGCAGATGAAGCATAAAAGTAATCAAACCATAGAATTTATTGCAGGAAACCAAATAAAATTTAAACGTTAAAAACACAATGACTGAATAAGGCTGAAAATAAGCGACAATGCGCAATAAATCAATATCAAAGAAAAAACAATTTGTAATATTTCAATTCAGATCGATTCATACAATTTCATTCGAAGACGAAGATTCGCTATAATGGTTTCAACCGGCAAGTCAAGGTTGGGATCAATCTGCAAGGTTTCAAAATCATCTTTTCGTTTAACCCCGGCAATAACAGGATATATGGTTTTATCAATTATAAATCCAAGCAACAGCTTTTTCTTATTCACCCATAAAAAGCACAGCTTCTTACCTTTGTAGTAAAAAAATGGAATCTGGTATTTCCGTTCATGGGTAATCCGGTCATCTACGTGAAGGATTAAATCTCGCAATGCCAACAGACATCCTTGAATGGGTTCAGGGTGTCTCAGATAATAGTTCTCCAATTCTTGTGACATAACCAATTAATTTATTCTTTCGAAAACAATCTGTTTTATTTCAAATTGATTCTCAACCGTTGTCTATCAACTAAAATTCCACAGAATACGAGTCAGGCAAAAATACCCTATTATAGCTAACAAATCTACCTATTTAAAGGTATTGGCTAACACATTCCGGATGATCACTTTTGCACTGTTAATAATTGTTACAAAAATGAAAGCATCTTTAAACAATCCCGACCTCCTCAGAACTCCATCTGCATCTTTCAGATTCGAGGGTTGTTGTTGCTGTCCTTCTTCATCACGAATGCGAATGTGTATCAGGTAACTCACGCACATTAAAATCACCCTTGAATCATTAATCGTTAGCCTCGCAAAGGTAGATCTGGATATTGTATTGCGAGGAATTTTAAATCCATTCGTCAGGTAGAAATAACTGACCCATATTTAATAAAAATATCAAAATCAGTTGAAACATGAGAAATCAATTCAAATTACTTTTTATACTTTTCGTGCTATTGATACCATTTAGCACCATCGCCCAGGAGATAACACTGAGCGGAGCCGTACTTTCACAAGGTGACCGCACGCCACTCCCAGGAGCCACCGTTTCTATCAAAGGAACTTCATTGGGAGTATTGACCGATATAGAGGGAAACTTTTCAATCACTTCCAAACCCGGTAATATTTTGGTTATTTCGTTTGTGGGATACGAAAGCCAATCATATGTAATTCGCACTGCAGAGTTCCTGAAAGTTGAGTTAAAAGAAAATGTAAGCCAGCTGAACGAAGTGGTCGTCACTGCACTTGGTATTAGTAAAGAGAAAAAATCACTTGGATATGCGGTTCAGGAGATCAAATCTGAATCGATTTCAGCCGCACCCGAAAGCAACCTTGTCAATTCATTGGCAGGTAAAATTGCAGGTGTTCAGGTAACAAGCAGCCAGGGAAACATGGGATCATCGAGAATTGTAATCCGTGGTGAAACTTCCATCTCGGGAAATAACCAGCCACTTTTCATCGTTGATGGTGTGCCTGTTGACAATTCTCAATTAACGACTTCGGATGCATCGCGCGACTTTACCAATGCAATATCCGATATCAACAGCGAAGATATTGAAAGCATTAGTGTGCTGAAAGGACCAAATGCGGCAGCGCTTTATGGCTCAAGGGCAGCAAGTGGCGTTATTCTGATCAAAACAAAAACGGGGCGCGGTCAAAAGAAATTCGGGGTAAGTATTTATTCGAAAACAACATTCGAAAACACGCTTATCCTGCCCAGCTATCAGAATGGCTTCGGTCAGGGTTCCGGCGGCACATTTTCGTATCTCGACGGTAAAGGGGGCGGCATCAACGATGGTGTGGATGAGAGTTGGGGGCCACCACTCGACGGCAGATTGATTCCTCAGTTTAATTCAAATGGTGTTGAAGTTCCCTTCATAGCCCATCCAAATAATGTGAAGGACTTCTTCGAAACAGGGCATACGCTCAACAACGGAATCGCAATAACAGGTGCCGACGATAAGTTTGATTACCGCTTTTCGTACAACAACACGAAACAAACAGGAATTTTACCAAATACCGATCTTGGAAAAAACTCGTTCGGTGTCAACAATAGTTACAAGATCATCCCTGATCTGGTGCTCAGTACGAGTGCTAATTACATCAACTCAAGTTCCGATAACCTACCCGGTGTATTTGGACGAAGGGCAACCAGCTCAATGCTTCAGTTTGCATGGTTTGGCCGACAGGTTGATGTCAGTCAGTTGAAAAACTACAGGGACGCCAATGGCAACCTTATCAACTGGAACAACAGCTATTACAGCAACCTCTATTTCATTGCCCATGAGAATACTGTTTCGCAACGTCGCGACAGGATTTTTGGTAATGTCAACCTTAATTATAAGTTTCTGAATGAGTTCACAGCCAATTTCCGTATCGGAAATGATTATTACAACGACCGTCGCAAGATTAAGATTGCCTATGGAACAAACGGAACCCCATTCGGATCGTACCAGGAGATTGGTTATGCAGTGAACGAGCGGAATATCGAATTGACATTGAATTATAATAAGAAAATCAGCAAAGACTTCACAGTTGATATATTGGGTGGCGGAAACCTTTTGGCAAAATATTACGAGGAAAATAACCAGAAAGCACCAAAATTGGCCGTAAGAGATGTATATACGTTGGCCAATTCGCGTGATCCTTTGGTCTCGACGAACTATTATAGCCAGCAAAAGAAGAACAGCGCCTTTGCTTCGGGTCAGATCAGCTTCAGAAACTATGCTTTTTTAAACCTGACAGCCAGAAACGACTGGTCTTCAACTTTGCCAAAAGACAATAACTCTTACTTCTATCCTTCTGTCAATGCAAGTCTTGTAGTTTCACAATTGCTGGGTATCCAAAGCGATCTCCTCTCCTACCTCAAAATCAGGGGTGGATGGTCGAAAGTAGGAAAGGATTCAAACCCTTACC